>Ga0256837_1000353_pt1 | contig 40489 bp, 37 predicted proteins | sample 4562384metaG_FD_185976 | JGI IMG/M metagenome (GOLD analysis project Ga0256837, IMG submission 185976) | Hydrothermal vent microbial communities from Guaymas Basin, Mexico - 4561-384 | ecosystem: Environmental > Aquatic > Marine > Hydrothermal vents | place: Mexico: Guaymas Basin | collected... | reverse complement strand
CTTGAGCCTTTTACTTACCACTCTTCTCATCCTATAAATATTGGTACAAAAGTAACTGTTGAAGTTCGAAATAGAACTACCTTCGGTATTGTTCTCTCTAAAGTTGAGAAACCATCTTTTAATACAAATGAAATTATAGAAATATCTGAATTTTTTTATTCAGAAATGCAGTTAAAACTAGCTAAATTTATCTCTACTTATTATATCTGTTCACTAGGAGATGCTCTCTCTTTATTAGTGCCATTTAGTGAGCAAGAGAGTAGTTGTATTGAAACTAATTGTAAAACAGATATTGTTCTTTCAGAGAAACAAAACAGAGCATTAGAGTTTTTAAAAGAGCATAAAGTATCACTTCTTTTTGGAGATACTGGAAGTGGTAAAACAGAGATATATATGAAATATTTTGAGCATATTATCACTCAAAAAAAACGAGTAATATTTTTAATGCCTGAAATCTCTTTAACTCCTCAGATGGGAACACGTTTAGAAAAAGAGTTTGGAGAGTCTGTTGTAATGTGGCACTCTAAACTTACACCCTTACAAAAAAGAAAAGCGATGGCAAAAATATATAGTGGTGAAGCAACTATCATCGCTGGTCCTCGTTCTGCACTTTTTTTACCTATAAAAGATTTGGGTTTAATCGTTGTAGATGAGGAACATGATGATAGTTATAAAGCATCTTCACGACCACGATACAATGCGAGGGATATAGCAATTTATATGGGTAAACTTTATGATGTTCCTGTTGTTTTAGGAAGTGCTACTCCTTCACTTAGCTCTTATGTAAAGTTTCCTCATACAAGATTAAAAGGTGGGCATATACAGTCAAATAAAACTTTTATTTATGAAAAATCTGCTGAAAGTTTATCGCCTTTAGTGTTCAAACATCTCAAAAATACCTTAGATAAAAAAGAGCAGTCGATAGTTTTTTTACCAACTCGTGCAAATTTTAAATATCTTATTTGTGGGGATTGTGGGCATACTACTGAGTGTGTATTTTGTACTATTGGTATGAGTATTCATCAAAAGAGTAGAGCTTTAAAATGTCACTACTGTAACTATACACAAGCTATTCCTCAAGTCTGCACAAAATGTTCTAGTCCAAATTTAACAAGTTCACGTATAGGAACTGCTGAAGCTGTAAAAAATATAAGTGAAGAATTTAGTGAAGCAAATGTAGAACAGTTCGATAGAGATGTTATAACAACATCGGCAAAGCTAAAAAAAGCTCTTAAAAGATTTAATGACAATGAAACAGATATTCTCGTAGGCACTCAAATGCTGAGTAAAGGACATGATTATCACGGAGTAACTTTAGCAGTAGTCTTAGGAATGGATAATATGTTAAATATGAGTGATTATCGAGCAAGGGAGAAAGCTCTTTCATCACTTATACAAGTCTCAGGGCGTAGTGGACGGGCAAAAGATGCTATCGTTTTAGTTCAAAGTTTTAATGAAGATTTTTTTAATTTTTATATGAATAGTTATGAAAAATTTTTAGAGGAGGAAAAGATATTTCGTCAAGAGCTATATCCTCCCTATAAAAAACTATGTCGTATTTTATTTTCTCATAAAAATGGAGCTAAAGCACAAGAGGAGATGCGAAAGATGCAAGATAATCTTATTCAAATATCAAATATAGAGATAGTGGGTTTTGGAAAATGTGCGATAGAAAGAGTGGCAAATAAGTATCGCTTTGAGATACTTTTACGCTCTGATAAAAGTACAGATATTATCAAAGCTATTAAGATGACACAAGTTCCTTTGGCGGAGATAGATATGGATCCTATTGAGTTTGGTTAGATCTTATTATCAAAAAACCAATAAAGAGCCATCATAGTCCCCGTTGTTTTTTTACGATTTTCATCAAACATAAATTTTTTTGCATCATCAAAATCTATATAAATCACTTCTATATCTTCATCCTCTAAACCACCACCTTCACTAACTTTCATACTATCATCTACAGTAGTGAAGAAGAGTGATTGTTGTGAACCTGAGATGCCTACACAAGAATATACGGTAGTGATTTTTTCTAAAGAGTTTACATCGACATCATAACCACACTCTTCAAGAACTTCCTCTTTTGCTATCTGTTCAAGAGAGGTATTTTTATCTACTATTCCAGCACAAAGTTCATACATCATTCCATCTATTTTATTTGCATTTAAAACAGTTACACGAAGCTGTTTTACAAGTATAAATGATTTTTTTTGAGTGTGATAGATAAGAATAGAAACGCTATCATGAGATTGTACCGCTTCCCATACCTTTTTTTTATTTTTAAGAGTGTAGTTTATTTTAAAAGGTTTTACAAATTTTGGGTCGATAAGTTCTTCAATAGAGTCTATTTTAGAGTCGTGTAATAACATTTTCGTTCAACCTTTTGAATTTTATTAAATTTTGTTTGATTAAAAAGATGATGTTGAATATCTTTATTATAATTATCTCTTAGTTTAAAGAATTTCTTTCGTTTTGAACCTCTTAATTTTTTTGTTGAAACTTTTACTATTTTAAGAGGGTCTATCGCAGTTCCATTTTTTCGTAGTTCAAAATGTAGATGTGGTCCAGTTGAACGTCCAGTTGTACCAACATAACCGATAACTTGACCTTTTTTTACATAGGCATTTCTTCGTATACCTTTACGAAAGGATTTCATATGAGCATAACGTGTTTCATACCCATCACTATGACGCAGTTTTATCAGGTTTCCATACGCTCCATTTCTTCCAGCAAAAATAACCTTACCACTTCCTGCTGCATAGATAGGAGTACCACGTCGTACAGCAAAATCAACACCTAAATGAGCTTTCCATTTTTTTAAAATAGGATGAAATCTTCTTTTTGTAAAGTAAGATGATATTCTCGCCCCTTTAACGGGTGCATTGAGTAAAAAGCCTTTTATTCTTTGACCATTTTTATCATAATATCTATCATCATCTTTATTAAGATAGATAAAATTTTGTTTGCCTCGCATCTCAATCATAGCAGTTTGTAAAATAGGCATAGAAAATCTATTACCAAGACGATAAAGCTGTTCGTAAATCATTACTAGTTTATCTCCACGTCTTATATCATTTTTAAAATTTAGAGAGTTTCTAAAAGCTGATATGAAAATTTTAGCAAGTTTATTTGAACCTGTTTCTTTTAAAATATTATAGTTTGGAGAGCTTGTAATTGTGAGTGTTAAAGCTTCTGTTTCTCTTTTTAAAATGATAGGAATAACTTCAAAACTATAACTTTTTTTATTTTTATAGATATGAATCTGTAAATCACTATTAAGAGGTAGTAAAATCTGTTGAATCTCTTTGTTTTCACCACGTAAGATTTGGTAGCCAACACCTGAATACATCTCTGTTGTAAGTATCTGGTCATCTCTATCTAAATTATAATAGAGATCTTTGAGGGGCAGTTTATTCTTTTCTAAAAATGATAAGAACATCTCACCATTTTTCCAACGATGTTGTTCAACTTCAGCACCAAAAAGGGAAAGCCATAAAGTTAATAGTATAAAAAAACGTAACATAAAAAATAGTTCCTAAAATAATTAATTTGCAAACTCTATCAAAAATTGGCTTAGTATGAGGTTTGTTTGATATAATCGCATTTACTTAAATTAAAAAAAGAAGAAGTGAATGAAAAAAATATTTATATTTCTAATTTTAGCAGTACAGATTATTGCAGGAACAATCAAAGCACCTTTATTAACACTAGATGATAATGGTTTAACTGCGACTATTAAAATTAAAAAAATAGACGTTGGTATGAGTGGGTTTGTTGTTCAAAATATCTCTAAAAATCATACTACTATCTTAAAACAGATTGTTGTTTCTAGTTTTGATGCAGAGACACAGATTGCTACACTCAAACTAAGTGATTATAATACTCTTAAAAATAGTGCTTTACCACTAGGTAAATGGCATGTAAAAGCTGGAGATATAGCTGTTTTAGCTGGAGGTTATTCACGAGCGCTGTTAATCTCTCCAAGTGAGGAAATATATTACCGTATAACTAAAAGTGTAAATACTCAATGGTTACATTCAGATATATTTACAACATTACTATCATTAAATGGACATCCTACACCATTAAAAGAAGATTTTAATGCTATGAGAGATGTTACATCTATTGGACTTATATTTATCTATTTAGAGCAGAAAGTTTATACAATAGATGCAAAAAGTTTCGTTATTTTAAATATCAGTGATGCACCTTTAGAACAAAAGAAAGTGATGTTACCATTTTATTCAAGAGTAACAGAGATAGAAGCTAACTGGTTTGGTGAGGGTAATGATAAACTTTTAGAGTATGAACCTTATTATTATGAGTTATTAGCAAGATATAATAAAAACAATAAACAACTCTATAAAAACATAGAAAAATCAGATAAAAATATTCAAAATTTATTAGAGAATTTTGAAATTAAGGAGTAAAAATGATAGATTATAAACATATAAAACAGTTTACTGACATCGTTGGTGATGAAAATATTTATAGTGACAAAGCTCACTTAATAGCATACTCTTACGATGCAACACGTGCTCATTTTGAGCCAGATGCCGTTGTTTTTCCAAGAGATGAAGCTGATATTAGTGAGATTTTAAAGTATTGTAATGAACATAAAATCGTGATAGTTCCTCGTGGTGCTGGAAGTGGTTTTACAGGTGGAGCTTTACCTAGTAGTGGTGGGATTGTTCTTGCTATGGAAAAACATATGAATAAAATCTTAGAGATAGATGTTAAAAATATGGTAGCAGTTGTTCAACCTGGGGTTATCAATATGGACTTACAACGTGCAGTCGAAGAGATAGGTCTATTTTATCCACCAGACCCAGCAAGTCAAGAGTATTCTACACTTGGTGGTAATGTGAGTGAAAATGCGGGTGGTATGCGTGCTGCGAAGTATGGAATTACAAAAGATTATGTGATGGCTACTCGTGCAGTTTTACCAAATGGCGATATTATTCGTGCAGGTAAAAAAACTATTAAAGATGTTGCAGGTTATAATATTAGTGGTATTTTAATAGCTTCTGAGGGAACACTTGCTGTTCTTTCAGAGATAACTTTACGTCTTATTCCAAAACCAAAATTGACAAAAACAGCGATGGGTATTTTTAATAGTGTTGAAGACGCTATGAATGCAGTATATAAAACTATCGCAAGTGGTGTAACTCCCGTTGCTATGGAGTTTTTAGATAATTTAACTATCCGTGCAGTTGAAAAAACTTTTAATAAAGGTCTTCCAGTTGATGCTGGTGCTTTACTTGTAACAGATGTTGATGGAAACTTAGAAGATGATTTAAACTTTCAATTAGCACAGATAGAGAAGATGTTTAAAGAGAATGGTTGTACAGAGTTTAGAATTGCAAAAGATGAGAAAGAGGCGAGTGATATATGGTTTGCACGTCGTAATGCTTCTCCTGCTTTAAGTGTGTATGGAAGTAAAAAACTCAATGAAGATGTAACCGTTCCTCGAGCAGTTTTACCAGAACTGTTAGAAAAATTCTATGCTATTGCAGAGAAATATCAGATAAATATTCCGTGCTTTGGACATACTGGAGATGGTAATGTTCATACAAACGTAATGGTAGATGGAAAAGACCCAGAACAAGTTAAAATTGCTTATTTAGCGATAGAAGAGGTTTTTCAAGCGACTATTGATTTAGGTGGAACACTGAGTGGAGAACACGGTATCGGTCTTGCAAAAGCTCCCTATATGAGTATGGCATTTACAGATGAAGAGATGAACCTTTTTAAATCTATTAAGATGGCATTTGACCCAAATAATATATTGAACCCTGCAAAGATGGGGCTTAATTAGATGATAAAAAAACTTATAATTAGTTCTCTTTTAGTTATTAGCAGTTATGCTGATTCTTGTTGGACGACAAATGAAGTTGCTGATATAGCTCAAGATTCTTGGGATGAAACAGTTTTTTCTATAAAAGATAGTGTAACGTGTGAGCCTATTGGAAATGCCTATGTAAAAGTTGGTCCATTCAATCTTAAAACAGATGTGTATGGTCAAGTATCTATTCCAAATCCTCCTGAAGATATGGATAAGAATGGTGTTCCAGTTCAATTTAAAAAATCTGGTTATATAACAGCAAATGAAAAAGTGATGGTATTTGCTGGTTCCTATTGGAGTAATCTATTTTTAATGAGCAAGGCTCTTCCTATTGATAGTGCTAGATTTGTATTAAGTTGGGATAATAAACCACAAGATTTAGATTTACATTTAAAGACTAATAATTATCATATTAGTTATAGAAAAATAAAAAATATTGCTCATACTGTAAAACTAGATAGAGATGCTAGAAAAGGGTATGGTCCTGAAACTATTACAGTAGATAAGCTAAATAAGAATGATACATATAAAGTGATTGTACATAGATATAGTCGTAGTGGTACTCTAAACTCTAAAGTAAAAGTGAGAGTCTATCTGAATAATGAACTAGATAATATGATAACACTTAGAGAGACAACTGCTAGATGTATTCAAGTTGCAACAATTAACAATAATAGTATCGAATATGCGATAAAAGAGCTTAGTGACTCAGAATGTAGATAGTTATTAATTTTAGTTTAAATTTATGTTACCTAGTAAACCGTATATACACTTTAAGATATAAAAAAGTATAATACTTAAAATAAAAAAAGGATTTAAGATGACAAAAACTATTTCATCAATCGCATTAGCGAGTTTAATGGCAGCAACATTTGCAGGATGTGGTGCAGCACCAGCAACACCAGAAGAGGAAACACTAGATGAGAGATGTAGAATTGACGATAAGTTAGTTCCTCAATGGATCTGTGATGAGTCTATAGAGGGTGCAACTTATGCAGCAGTTGGTGTTGGTACTTCTAAAATGGCATCAATGAGAAAAGCACAAGCTATAACAAGAGCACGTGCTAGTCTTGCTCATCAAATTAAGACTACTGTTAAAGCTAAAATGGAAGATTTTATGAGATCTACTGGTAATGGTGATGCTGAAACTATTGATGCTGTTACAACTGCTGTAACAAAACAGACTGCTAAAGTAGATTTAGCTGGTTCTAAAGTAGTGAAAAAATATACAAAAGGAAATACTGTATATCTTTTAGTTGCTGTTTCTGATCAATCTGTAAATGAAAAAGTTCAAGATACAATCAAAAGTAGCAAAGGTAACGATAATGCTTTATGGCAACAATTTCAATCTAAACAAGCGATGGACTCTTTAGAAAAAGAATTTCCAACTGACTAATGAAAATATTATTTAGTTTTGCTCTTATTATTGGATTGTTTTTTTCAGGATGTATGAAAAAGAATCCTAAACCAAAAAATGCTAAACCCTCTTGGATTATGAATAATCAAGGTGGTGCAGTTGGTAGTTGTGGTCCTCATATGAATGGTACTGCAGCTCAAGAAGAAGCTGCTCAAAATAGAGCAAGAACACAATTAGCGATGAATAAAAAAGCTCTTGTTGCTGCTGATATAGCAGATGTCCAACAAGCAAGTGGTTTTAATACTGTTACTAACACTAAAATAAATGCTAATGTTTCAACTAATATTACTATTCGTTCTCATATTAAAGATTCATGGCGAGACCCTCAAACAAACAAATATTATGTTTGGATGGTTGCTGATTAGATTTTCTCTTTTGAGAAAGTCTAATTATAAATTATAAATTTTCTTCCTTCAATTTTCCCCTACTCAATCTCTTAAAAATAACAAAAAAGCTATAATAACTGTAATTAAACAGTTCAAAGAGAGATAAAATGATAAAACTTTCAATACTAATATTTATTTTAATAATAACACTCTTAAATGCAGATGATAAAAAAAATAATCTTAATTTAACGCAAGAGGAACAGCTATTCATAAAAAATAATATCATAAGAGTTGGGGTTGAACAGTGGAAACCAGCTATCTACTCAAATACTGGTTCGGATATAGATGGTGTTACAGGTGATTTTTTAAAAGAGATTATAAAAAATACAGGATTACAAGTAAAAATTATTAATGATGATTGGTCTAATATAATAGCTGGTTTGAAAAATAAAACGATAGACCTTATTCCTGCAACGTATTATACAAAAGAGAGAGAAAAGTTTGGTCTTTATGGAGATCCTTACTTTAAGATAAAAGATTTTATTTATATAAAAAAGAATAATACTACAATCCAATCACTCAAAGATGTAGAAGATAAACTTTTAGCTATAACAAAAGGGAATGGTCGTATTGCTGATATAAAAAAAGCTTTTCCAAAGATTAAATTTGCATTTACCAAAGATTATAATGAAGCGATAACTTTATTGTTAAATAATGAGGTAGATGCAATATATGATAGCCAATTAACAATGGATACATTACTGAGAGAAAATATGATTCTTGGAGTGAAAGGTATCGCTCAAAGAACATTTAAAACACCATCATTGCATAACTTTGTGAGAGATGATAAACCTATTTTACACTCAATTTTACAAAAAGGTTTACAAGCTATCCCTAAAGAAAAAAGAGATGAGATAAAAAACAGATGGTTGGGTGTTACTAAACATAATAAAAATATATTAACTTTAGAACAAAAGAAATATTTAGAAACTAAAAAAGAGATAACAATGTGTGTTGATCCTGATTGGATGCCATTTGAGATTATTGAAGAGGGGAAACATATCGGTATTATTGCTGATGTTCATAGCTATATTAGAGATTCTTTAAATATACCTATTAGACTTATTCAAACACAAACTTGGACTCAATCACTAGAGTTGGCACAAAAAAGAGAGTGTGATATTTTAAGTGCTGTTGCTTCCACTCCTCAAAGAGCAAAATATCTTAACTTTACACAAACATATCTAAAATTCAATCAAGTTATAGCTACAAAAATAGATGCACCCTTTATTGAAAATTTTGAAGATATTATTTATAAAAAGATTGGTGCAAAAAAAGGCTCTTCAGTAGTAGAACTTGTAAAAGAGAAATATCCAAATATAAATTTAATCGAAGTCGATAGCATCAAAGATGGACTTTTAAAAGTAAGTAATGGAGAACTCTATGGATTTATAAATACTACGGCATCACTAAGATATGCCATAGTAAAAGAGGGGATTTTAAATTTAAAAATCGCTTCAAAAGTTGGTATCTCTTATGATATAAGAATTGGTGTACGTAATGATAATATAACACTTTTAAATATTATGAATCAAGCAATACATAGTTTAGATAAAAATAAAATAAAAGAGATTAAAAGTAAGTGGCTTACTACTGAATATGAGAAAATAAGAGATTATTCTTTTGCTTGGCAAATTTTAATTATTATTTTTATAATAGGATTATTTGTTTTATATAGACAATATCTTCTAAAGAAAACAAATAGTGAGTTAGAATTAACACAAAGAGAGTTAGAACTATCTTTAATGGAGTTAAAACAAAAAGAGTATGAATTAATAAAAGAGAAAAAGAAAGCTCAATCATCAAATAAAGCTAAATCTCAATTTTTAGCCAATATGTCACACGAGATACGAACACCTATGAATGGTATTCTTGGTATGTCACATCTTATATTGCAAACAGAACTTACTTCAAAACAAAAAAAGTATATAGATAACATAGATAATAGTAGTAAAAATTTATTAGGTATTATCAATGACATTTTAGATTTTAGTAAAATAGAAGCTGGTAAATTAGAGATTAGCAATATTGATTTTGATTATGTAGAATTATTTAATAATTTATCTAATATAGTAAAATATAAAGCAGATGAAAAAGGCTTAGAATTTAGTATAGATTATGATAAACATATATTATACCTTTATGGAGATAATTCAAGAATATTACAAGTGCTTATAAATTTAGTAAATAATGCTATAAAATTTACAGAAAAAGGCTATATAAAAGTCAATATTACACATATTAAAGATAGAGCTATTTTCGAAGTTATAGATACAGGTATAGGTATCTCAAAAGAGAATCAAAATAGATTATTTAAAGCATTTTCACAAGCAGATAGTAGTACAACAAGAGAGTATGGAGGAACAGGATTAGGTTTATCAATCTCTAAACAACTTGTTGAACTTATGGGTGGAAAAATAGGGTATGAAAGTAAAGAGGGAGAGGGTAGTAAGTTTTATTTTGAACTCTCTCTCCCAAAGAGTGATAAAATTGATATTGTAAAAAAAGAAAAAATTGATATAAATGAAATAGTGAGACTCAAAGGTTCAAATCTACTTTTAGTAGAGGATAATACAACAAATCAAGAGATAATAATAGGACTTTTAGAGATGAGTGGCATAAATATAGATATAGCAAACAATGGAAAAGAAGCCGTAGATATGTTTCAGCAAAAAGATTATGAACTTATCTTAATGGATTTACAGATGCCCATAATGGATGGATATGAAGCTACAAAAAAAATAAGAGAAACAGTTAAGGGAAAAGAGATTCCTATCGTAGCATTAACTGCAAATGCGATGCTAGAAGATAGGAACAAAACTAAACTAGCAGGAATGAATGAACATCTTAATAAGCCTATTGATATTGAAAAACTTTATAAAATTATTCTGAAGTATTTAACTAAAAAACTGGATAGCTTCCCCACAGTTGTAAAAAATGAAAATGAGCTAGATATACCTAAATTTATAAATATTGATACAGAATGTGGGTTATATTATATGGCTGGAAACAAAGAGCTTTATCTAAAAATATTAAGCGATTTTTATAAAAATAATAAAGAGTTAAAACTTGAAAATTTAGAGAATAAAGAGCTTACTAGAGTGCTTCATACGATAAAAGGTTTATCTGCAAATATAGGAGCAAAAAATTTAAGTAGCATCGCTAAAGAGTTGGAATTTTCATTGGATAAAGAGCTATTTCCCTATTTTTATGTAGAATTAAATAAAGTTTTAGAGGAGTTAAAAGGGATAGAGGAAAAAAATCTTTCTCCTGTTAGCTCCTTAGAGTTAAGTTCAACAAAAAGAGATGAGCTGTTTATAGAACTAAAAAGAGTGCTAAAAAGAAAAAGATTTAAAGCTTGTAAATTACTATTTGCAGAGATGGACAGATATTTATTGAAAGAAGATGATAAAAAAAATTATGACGAGATAAAAAATTTTCTAAAAGAGTATAAATTTAAAGATGCAATAGCTTTGATGGAGAGAATTTAGATATAATTCCACAATTAAAATATCATACATTTTTATTTAAAACTTCACATATATAGGTACTCTTATGAAAAAAATCGCCATTATCGGTCGCCCAAATGTTGGGAAAAGTTCTCTTTTTAATCGCTTAGTAAAAAAACGTGATGCTATTACAGCAGATATAGCAGGTACAACACGTGATGTAAAACGTCGTACAACTGTTATTATGAATAAAGAGGTACAACTTCTTGATACAGGTGGGCTTGATAAAGGGTGTGAACTTTTTGACAAGATAAAAGAGATGTCTTTAAAAGCTGCCTATAAAGCTGACATCATTTTATATATGGTTGATGGAAAAGGTCTTCCAGAAGATGAAGATAAAAAACTTTTTTATGAACTTCAAGCTATGGGTAAAGATATGGCTCTTGTTGTAAATAAGATAGATAATGACAAGATGAAAGAGAAACTTTGGGATTATTATGAGTTTGGAACAGATGCTATTTTTGGTATCTCTGTTGCACATAATAGAAATACAGTTGAGCTTTTAGATTGGATTAGTAGTAAAGTTCCTGATAGTGATATTGTAAAAGAGGATGAAGAGGAAGATGATTTTCTCGTTAATGAACCAGAAGAGATTGACGATGAAGAGTTCTTTTCAAATGTTGCACAAGATGAAGCAGATGAAGATGGTTACACTTATTGGGATGAAGATGAAATGGATGGTGTTATCAAAGATGATACTATTTTTGGAAACAATGACCGTATCAAAGAGTTTGATGAAGAAGATGTTAATCATATTAAAATTGCGATTATCGGTCGTACAAACGTTGGTAAATCTTCACTTTTAAATGCTCTTCTTGGAGAGGAACGCTCTGTTGTAAGTAGTGTTGCTGGAACAACTATCGACCCTATTGATGAGACTGTTACTTATAAAGATAAACAGCTTACATTTGTAGATACAGCAGGTCTGCGTCGTCGTGGTAGAATTTTAGGGATTGAAAAATATGCTCTTATGCGTACAACTGAGATGCTTGAAAACTCTAATATGGCACTTATCGTTTTAGATGCTAGTGAACCTTTTATGGATTTAGATGAAAAAATTGCTGGTTTAGTTGATAGTAATAGATTGTCTTGTATCATAGTTTTAAACAAGTGGGATATTTCTAAAAGAGATGAACACGAAAAAATTATTAGAGAGGTTCGTGATAGATTTAAATTTCTTTCTTATGCTCCTATCATCACTCTTTCTGCTCAAACACATCTAAGAGTAGATAAACTTCACGATATGATTTTAGAGATAAATGAAAACTATTCTCAACGTATTCCAACTTCAAAAATAAATGAGATAATTGAAAAAGCACTTCGTCGTCATACACTTCCAAGTGTAAGTGGGCAAGTTATTCGTATCTATTATGGAACTCAATATGAAACACGCCCTCCAAAAATAGCTATCGTAATGAATAAACCAAGTGGATTACACTTTACTTATAGACGTTATTTAGTAAATAAGATGAGAGAAGCATTTAATTTTACGGGGACACCGTTGTTGTTTAAGGCTAAGAAGAAAGGGGAGAAGTAGTAAAAAACTACTTCTTTTATATTTTTATTAAGAGGGGAAGTTATTCCCACTCAATAGTAGCTGGTGGTTTAGAAGAGATGTCATAAACAACTCTATTAATTCCATCAACTTCATTAATAATTCTACGAGAAATTCTCTCAAGCAGATCGTGTGGAAGATGTGCAAATGTTGCAGTCATTCCATCAACAGCTTCAACAACACGTACACAAGCAGTATTATCATAAGTACGATTATCACCCATAACACCCACTGATTTAACATTTAATAAAACTACAAATGCTTGCCAAGTTTTAGTATAGTATCCACTCGCTTTAAGTTCATCTAACAGAATAACATCAGCATCACGAAGAATAGTTAAATCTGGAACATTAACATCACCCATAATTCTAATAGCTAAACCTGGCCCAGGGAATGGATGACGATTAATCATAGAAGCTGGTAAACCTAACTCTAACCCAATTTTACGTACTTCATCTTTAAATAGTTCACGTAAAGGCTCAATAAGCTCAAAATCCATCCAATCTGGTAAACCACCAACATTATGATGTGATTTAATAACTTCAGAAGGTCCGTTTACAGAGATAGACTCAATAACATCAGGGTAAAGAGTACCTTGAGCAAGAAATTTAATACCATCGTGCTTTTTAGCTTCTTTTTCAAACTCTTCAATAAAAGCGTGACCGATAATTTTACGTTTTTGTTCAGGGTCTGAAATACCTTCTAATCTTCCTAAAAAGTTATCAACAGCATCAACAGTAATTAAAGGCACTTTAAGATTAATTTTAAAAACTTCTTCAACTTGCTCTTTTTCACCCTTTCTTAAAAGTCCATTATCAACAAAAACAGGAACAAGTTGGTCGCCAATCGCTTCATAAAGCATAGCAGCAACAACAGAGCTATCAACTCCACCACTAAGACCACAAAGAACTTTACCAGTTCCTACTTTTTCACGAATAGCTTCTATTTGCTGTTTTAAGAAATGTTCCATCTTCCATTTTTCAGTAACACCACAAATATTTTTTGCAAAATTACGAAGCATTAAATAACCCTCTTCTGAGTGTTGAACTTCTGGGTGATATTGCATAGCATAAACGCGTTTCTCTTCATTTGCAATAGCTGCATAAGGAGAGTTATCCGATGTAGCAATAGGAGCAAAACCTTCTGGTAAAACATCTACTTTATCTGAATGTGACATCCAAACGATACGGTCATCATCACAATCTTTTAAAAGTGGAGAATCAGTTTCTATTTTTAACTCTGCTTTACCATATTCGTGATGGCTAGAACGTATAACGCTACCACCAAAATCAACAGCAATTCTTTGCATACCATAACAGATACCTAAGATAGGTATACCCATAGAGTAAACACCTTGATCAACTGTGTAAGCATCTTCATTATAAACAGAAGATGGACCACCACTAAGGATTACACCTTGAGGATTTTTTGCTTTTATCTCTTCAACCGATGTATGGTAAGGAAGAATTTCACAATAGATTTTATCTTCACGAAGACGACGCGCTATAAGTTGTGTGTATTGAGAACCGAAATCTAATACTATGATACTAACATTTGTCATTTGAAATACCTTTATAAGGGGAGTAAGATTAAATAATTAATGTTGAGAGGATACTATAAATTTGGTTAATATCAAATTTTTTGATTTACTCCACTATTAACTAGATGATGAAATGCTGCTAAAAACTCTTTTGGCTCTTGAACTGATACCTTGGAATTTGTAAATCCTTTTTTATCCCTTGTGATTATCACATCAACATTCGCAAACTTTGCACTTGTATAGAGAACACTATCTTCAAAATCTTTACCATTATTTTTTAAACTTGCAAGTAAGACATCTTTATTTACTTGGGCAACATTAAAAAGTTGTAATAAATCTTCTATTACTTTATCTGATTGATTTTTATTTAAACTTTTTGAGATGAGATAATAAATTGTAGTAATAGTGGTAGCACACACAAATGCTTCTACTTTTTTTGATTCTACCAAAGAAAATATTTTCACTGCTTCATTTGAAAATGGCTCTCTATTGAGTAGTAAATCAAGAACAACATTTGTATCTAACAAAATTTTCATAAGTATTTATCTTCTCTATAGCCATTATAATCGTCTATAGAACTATCTTTGAGTACCCCAAGAAGAGAAGAAGTTATTTTATAGTTTGAACTTTGATTACTTGTATCATGTATAAGTGTTTGAAAAAAACCATTCACAAGTTTTGAAACAGAAGTATGATGCTCTTTCGCAAAAGCTTTCACTTCTTTAATAAGTTTATCCTCTGAGTATAAAGTAATTTTAGCAGTCATCAAGATTCCTTTAGTCGTATATATTTACAATAATTATACGATAAGTGTCTTTAAGTGCGACTTATTCTACTAATATGAGGCTATCCAAAGAATTTTGATATTTTCTATTCCCAAAAGATTTGGGAATAGTTGAAAATTGGAAAAATTTAGTGACCAATACCAAAAATTTGATACTGAATATACCAAACAGAAATAGAAGCTACATATCCAGCAAAAACAGTCCATGAATATTTCATATGTGAGCCAAATGTATAAATACCTGGTAATTTACCCATAACACCGACACCTGCAGCTGAACCAAAAGAGATTAAACTACCACCAACACCTGCTGTTAAAGTAACAAGCATCCATTGGTCTAATCCCATCGTAGGGTTTGCTTTAAGAACTGCTGACATTACTGGAATGTTATCCACAATAGCAGAGATAAAACCAACAGCAATATTTGATAAAGTTGGACCAAGAACTGATGGGTCATACACTACGGCTGCTAAAGCTAACCAACCGATGAAATATAATGCACCAACAGCAGCTAAGATACCAAAGAAAAACATTAGTGTATTATTTTCGATTTTTGCTATCGCTTCAAATACGCCAAAACTTTCTCCATGCTTTATTTTAAGGTGATAATCATACATTTTAAGTAAAGCTAAACCAAACATCATACCCCACATAGCAGGAAGATGTAAAATCTGATGTGACATTACAGCACTAAATATTGTAAAAATACCTAATCCCATAACAACTTTAGCACCCATTGCCATTTCAGGTTCAACCTCTTTAGATAGATCTATTTCAGGTACAGTATTAGGAACTACTCTTGAAAGTAAATATGCAGTTACAAGATACCCTATAATTGCAGCTGGGAATAAAAATAAGAAATCAACAAACTCTCCTTTTCCTTCTGTCCAAGCCATAAGTGTTGTAATATCACCAAATGGAGACCAAGCACCACCAGCATTTGCAGCAACAACGATATTGATAGCACCAGGGACTAAGAACGCTTTGTTCTTTTGTTCTATTGTGATAAGAACAGTTGCTAAAATAAGTGCTGTTGTTAAATTATCTGCAATAGGTGAAAGGAAAAATGCTATAAAACCTGTAATCCAAAAAAGCTGTCTATATGTATAACCTTTTGAAATAAGTTTATATTTAAGTTTCTCAAATACATTCATGTGTATCAATGTTTCTATATATGTCATCGCAACAAATAAGAAAAAGAAGATACCAGCAATCTCTAATATTAAGTGATTTGCTTCTTGATGAACCATATCCATATTAAGCCCATTAAGTGCATAATAAATCGCAACAAGCATAAACATAAAAGTACCGATTAATAAAGCTGGTTTAGCTTTATCTATATGATACTGTTCCTCTGTCGCTATAAAATAGTAACCAACGATAAAAATTGCAAGAGCTAGAAAACCAACCCAAGTCATTGTAATATCTGGATGAACCATAGCTTCACCGCCACCGCCACTTGCCATAAGCAATCCACTGCCTAAACTAAGCATTGTTAAAAGTTTTAACATTCTTTTCTCCTAATCTATTCTTGTATGAACACCTAAAGATTTTTCTCTTCTCAGAGCTGATTTTACAATCTCTTTAGCTGTTAATAAACGAAATTTCAATAGTTTACCAATATTTTCATTTAAAAGAGCATTAATTTCTTCTAGTGCTTCATTTAATCCATCTTTTGTTCGTACAATAGATACATTTTTCCACATAAGATTACGTAGTAAATCTTTTTTCTTTTTATCATCTTTAAGACTCATAATATCATCTTGAATCTTGAACTTTTTGACGACTTTTGATTTTGAATTACTTAGGATAGTATCAACAGCTTTTTTTGCAAAAACAAGACCCTCTAAGAGAGAGTTTGAAGCAAGTCTATTAGCTCCATGAACTTTTGTAGATGCTACTTCACCTATGGCATAAAGATTTTTAACAGAGGAAACTCGTCCATCTAAATCACTTTTAATGCCACCAATAGCATAATGAAAAGCGGGAGAGATAGGAACTCTTTGGTTTGGAACATCAAAACCTAAACCTTGAAGATTTTTATAAATATTTGGAAAACGTTGTGTAAAATAGTGATAATCAAAATTTGAAAAAGAGAGATAGATTGTAGAACCTGTTTTTTGAGAATAATCAAAAATAGATTTACTAACAATATCACGTGAAGCAAGTTCCCCTCTTTCATCATAATCAAAAAGAAAACGTTTACCCTCTTCATCCTCAATCATTGCTCCTTCACCTCTAAGAGCTTCTGTTAAAAGCATCTTTTGAGCATTGTCACTATTTACAAATACTGTTGGATGAAACTGCATCATCTCCATATTTTCTAGCTCAATCCCTTTTAAGATACAGAGACCTTGCATATCAGCACTGATAGTTGGAGCATTTGTATGATATTGATAAAGTGACCCTAAACCACCACTTGCAATAATTACATTATCAGCATATATATTTCTACTCTCTCTATGGTCTAAAACAGTAACACCATAACAGATACCATCCTCTATAAGCAAATCAACAACTCTAGCATTTCCAAGCATATCGTGTTTATTTTGTTCTAATAAAAAATGGTGCATATAGCGCCCAGTTGCATCTCCACCAGCATGTAAAATACGTTCGCAAGAGTGAGCTGCTTCTTTGGTATAGAGTAAGTTTCCATCTTTATCTTTATCAAATTCAAAACCATTATCTATAAGGTCATCTATAACTTCTCGTGAATTTGCACTTAATGTTTGCACTGCTTCTATATCACACAGTCCAGCACCAGCAGTTAATGTATCTTCTATATGAACAGCAATATCATCTTCATCTCGTGCAAGGGCTATTCCCCCTTGTGCATAAAAACTATTGCATTTAAAAGTTTCACGCTTATTTATTACTAATACTTTTTTTTCTTGTGGTAACTTACTTGCTGCATACAATCCTGCAACACCAGCTCCAATAATTATTACATCATATTTAATCAATTTCTTTACTCTGCTCTTTTTTTATTATTTTAATATTTTCATCTTCTAATACTATATTTTCGGAATAAAATGGTGCTGATTTATACCCACAACCATTTAAACTTAACAATAAACTTGTTATAATCAGCAAATGAAAAATGCTAGTCAAATTATTAATACTCTTCAAAACAAACCTCAATTTTCTAAACTTCTAGAATCTAAATGTATACAAAGATTAAAATCTTCTCTTTTACTAAGTATTCAACACAACATAAAATATGGATATATAAATAATAATACATTATATTTTGTGCTAACAACAAGACTCAATAAATTGGACATTGATAATATTATAAATACTATTAAAATGATTTTAAACTCTCCTATGATTTTAGAATCAGATAATTTTTTGGATTGTTTAGATGCAGGAATAGAAGATATAAAGATTTATACAGACCCAAAACCAAAACATAAAGTAAAACTGTTTTCTACAGATACACATAAATTGCCTTATAAAGAGAGAGCAAGTGGTGATATTAAATTTGAGATAGAAGACAAAAAGTTAAATGAATTAATACAGAGTGTTTTGAAAATTATTAAAAAGCTTCCTTAACTTCCCCAACAACAACCTCATCTTCTCCAATATCAACCCACTTAAACTGAGTACCACTCTGATTAGTACCCTTTAACAAATCCCCACTTTTACGAAACTTCAAATCAAGATTAGCTATATCAAAACCACTTACAGTATTGACAAATTTATCCAATCTATCCGAACTATTTTGATTAGTATAAAGATAACAGTAGCCTTTTAAACCTGTACGACTCACACGACCGCGTAGCTGATGTAAAGTAGAGAGTCCTAAACGTTCTGCTCCTACTATAACAACAGTTGTTAAACGAGGAAGAGAGATACCTACCTCAACAACAGTTGTCGCTATAAGTAGCTTTCCCTTTTCTCTAAACTCTAAAAGAACTCTCTCTTTCTCTTTATCCTTACCGTGAGTAACATAAACATCTTCAAAATTTTTCTCCCAATACCCTCTTGCTTCTTCGATACTCTGATACGCTATCATCTCACTCTGCTCAACAAGGGGATAGACTATCAACACTTGATTATCTTTTGCTATCTCACTTTTTATGCGCACTAACAACTCTTTAAAATTACTCTTATGAATAACATTAGAATCTATATCTTTTATAAAAGGTGTAGAAGTTATCAAACTCACGTCAATATGTGCAGTATCTATCATCGCTTGTGTTCGAGGAATAGGAGTTGCTGAAAATTGAAAGTAGTGTGGCTTTTTCTCTCCATCACTTACAATCTTTTCTAACATATTTCTTTGAAGTGTCCCAAATCTATGTTGCTCATCTACCATTACAACGGTAGCCGATGGTAACTCTCTATATAAAAGAGCATGAGTCCCTATGATAAAATTAAATGCACTTAAATCTATCTTTTTAGTTTTGTTTGTCACTAAAACACTCTGCATATCTGGTAAAAACTTTTGAGCCTCTTCAAAAAGTTGATTTGCAAGTATAGTTGTAGGTGCCATTAAAATAGTAGTGTTATATCTATTCATATAAGCAGTCGCTAAAATAACCATCGTTTTACCACTTCCAACATCTCCAACTATCATACGTTTAGCTGAAACATCTTTTGCTATATCTTTTTTAATATCTTCTATTGTCTGTAACTGTTCGGCTGTAAGTTTAAATGGTAATATCTCTAGCCATTTTTTATAAGTTTTTTTAATAGACTTTAAAGGCTGAAAATATCTTCTTTTAGCTGAAAGCTCTTTCATATAGATAAAAAGTTCTATATATTTAAGAGCATATAATGCCTCTGAAGAAAGCTCTTTACTCTGTAAAACCTCTTGTGTTGGAAAATGAAGTTTCATAACCTCTAAAGCTATACTCTCTTTAATACCCTCTGCCAACAAATTTTCTAACGTAAGATATTTACTCACAAACCGACCCATAGCATCACTTCGCATACCACACTTATATTTTGCAGTGATAGAACCTATTTGCATTACTTTTTTTGGCATAGCCATACTACAACCCATACCATTACACTCAATCTTTCCAAAATAGAACTCTCTACTACCTACTTTGTATTGATGTATCATATAGGGTTTTGGACGAAAGAGAACACCTGTTAGAGTATGATTGAAATTATGTACAAAAAAAGTTATTTGGATAGAGTTTGGATTATTTTTTACAGAGTTTACTGTGGCATCTATAAGTTGAGATTTATCTTGTTGAAGAGTATTATAAAGATTTAGGTCTTCATAGGAGTGGGGAATAAGAAGAGCAAGTTGTGAAAAGCTATTTATACCTAACTTTTCAAACTTTGTAACTTGTTCTTTTGTATAGTTCATAACTAATGCTTAGCATACTCTTTAATAGTCTTATCATTAGCGATAGCTGTCTTTTGAAGTTTTAAAACTTTAGCATTACCTGCACAAACCGATACTGCTTTTTTAAGTATTGCTAAAACTTTATCCGATTCAATACTCGCTGCTTTCATATCATCTTTCATAATCTGTTTTGTTAAAAGTTTATCCGCTGCATTGTAAGCAGAAAGATCACATGCCATCACATTTAATCCTGCAAGCAATGTTAAACCTAAAATAATTTTTTTCATTAAATTTTCCTTATTCAGTCTGAATAAATTGTATCATATATTAATTTATTATCATATTAAATGATAAAATCTATTTGGTAACAATCGCATAAGAAAGATTATTTATCTCATTATGCTCTTTAATAAACTTATTCAAATCTTTTAACTTTAAGTTTTTAATCTTCTCTAACTCTTTAACACTAGACCCTAGCCCTTTACCCTTATAAAATTCCATAAAAGTACGGCTAAGTCTTTGACTCATAGTTTCAACTCTTAGAGGTTCACTTCCAAGTATAAACTTTTTAGTCTGTTCTAGTTCCTCTTTTGTCACACCATTTTTTACAAAATTAGCTATAACTTCATTAACAGTCTTTTGAGCTTCCTCTTGAGATTCTATTTTTGTTTGAAGATAACCACTAAAATAACTACTAGACTTTGTAACATGTACTCTAGCATAAGCTGAATAAGCAAGACCACGCTTAACACGTACCTCTTCCATCAAACGAGAACCAAATCCACCAGTTCCAAGGATAAAAGTTGCAACTCTTGCTTTATAGTAATCTTTATCATCACTTTTCATATTGTAAGGAGAACCAAAATATAGATAAGCTTGTTCAGTTTCTCTTTTTAAAATACTTTGTTTAGGAGTTTTAACAGTATCGTAATATTTTACCTTCTCACTTTTACCTTTTGATAGTGTAGCAATCACTTTAGCAATACTTTTTTTAGCTTCATCAAGATCTATATCTCCACCAAGAACAACTATAAGTCTTGAAGCTACAAGATGAGAGCCAATAAACTCTTTAACATCACTAAGCTCTACACTTTTTATACTCTCAATAGTCCCAGATGATGGCTGACCTAAAACAGTATCACCAAAAAGAACTGATTTAAACTCATTTGAAGCTATATAATCAAAGTCATTCTCTTTTCTACTCAATCTACCGATAGTCATAGTTTTTACTTTTTCAACTGTTTTATCTGTAAAATTTGGGTCTTTTAAAAGAGAATTAAACTGATTAAGAGCTGTTTGAAATTCATCTTTAAGACAACTAAGTTCCATTACAAAAGTTTCTGTACCAGTTGAAGCATTTATACTAATCGCACGAGATTCTAGCTCTGTTGCAAATGCTGTTGCACCTAAAGATTTTGTACCCTCATTCATAACTTTAGCACTTATCTTTGCCAAACCAGCTTTTGTAGTATCTGTAATAGTTCCACTATTTGTAAATGTAAACTGCATAGTTACAAGAGGAAGCCTCTTATCGTTTTCAAAAATAACAGGTATTTTTAAACCATCTGTTTCAATATATTCTACTGTTGCTGCCATCATTATTTTTCCTAGTATTAGTAAAGTAAATAGTATCTTTTTCATTAAAATTGCTCTAAAATCTCATAAGCCGTATTACGAACTGCTGGAGTTTCCCCTACATCTTTAATAAGATGAACCATCTCATCTTTAGCCATTGTAAAAGATGCTCCTGCACTACTTACAACATTCTCTTCCATCATAGTTGAACCTAAATCATTTGCTCCAAAATGAAGTGCCATCTGACCGATATATGGACCTTGCGTTACCCAAGAGCTTTGAATATTTGGTATATTATCAAGATACAGACGTGCTACTGCTAACAAACGTAAGTAACGATTTGAAGATGGTTTTTCCATATCTGGAATTTGGCGAAGTAACTCAGTGTTATCTGATTGAAAACTCCACATTATAAACGCACGAAAACCACCCGTTTCATCTTGAAGTTTTCTAACCATATCAAAATGCTCGATAATATCTTCATCACTCTCAATGGTACCATACATCATTGTAGCGGTACTCATTATGTCAAGTTTATGAGCTTGACGGTGAATATCTATCCACACATCACTATCTATCTTTTTAGGTGCAATAATATCACGAACCTTATCAGAAAGTATCTCAGCACCAGCCCCAGGAATAGAAGCTAAACCTTTTACTTGAAGACGCTCTAAAACCTCTTCAACAGTTATACGGGAAACTTTAGCGATAAAATCTATCTCAATAGAGCTAAATCCATGAATAGTAATAGTAGGATATTTAGTATGAATATGCTCTACTAAATCCTCATACCACTCTATTTTAAGTTTAGGATGCACCCCCCCTTGAAAAAGTATCTGCGTTCCACCGATTTCAAGAAGCTCATCTATCTTCACATCTATCTCATCAAATGTAAGTACATAGGCATCTGCATCTTTTTCATGTCTATAAAATGCACAAAACTTACAATCCACCCAACAGATATTTGTATAGTTAATATTTCTATCTATTACAAATGTTGTAATACCTTTAGGGTGTAACTCTTTTTTTCTTGCACTAGCCATGCGACCTAGTTCTTTTAGATCTGCATTTTTTATAAGGTTTAGTGCTTCCTCTTTTGTTAATCTTTTATTCAATTTAGTTTCTCCTTTATTTATTTTACTTTTACCCATTATCACTAATTTTATGGTTAATTTCAAATTGAATAACATAAAATATATTTTCTTGCCTATAACCAAAACATCTATATAATTGAGATGTTCTAAACTTTTTTATATTTTTCATTGCATACTTAGTCTTTTTAAAAATATCTCCAGTATAAGGCTTATATTGAAATCCAACATCATTATCAATATTTATCCATTCCATCAAAGAAAATTTTATAAAACTACTAATATATTCTTTTACTTGTTTTTTATTTAATAAATTAAATCCAGTAATTTCATCAAGTAGTGTAAAATCTAAATTTGTATTTTTAAACCTTAACTTACAATATTCTAAAGGTATAATTTTATCTAAGTTAAAAATATAATCTAAAAAAAGATTTCTATCCAAAATATTATAAAGATTTATTTTATTAGTATTTTTTTTAATTAATAAGTTATATTCTAAATAATCATTATGTTTAAATGATAAAATAAATTTATCTCGTTCACAACTTTCAGCTAATGAAGTTTCACATATATTATTTGAATTAAAAATATAACTATTATCACTACAATTATGTTCTTGTTCCGTATTCCAAAAAGGAGGATTATTTGATAATCTTAATAAAAAAGATTTTAGTTTTCTAACTCTATTATCTTTAGATTGAGCAATTTCAATAAAGCTTTCACTATTTGTAACTTGTGAGTTAAAAAAAGAATAATCTTTTAAAAGGCTGAATTTTAATTGTTCAATTACTTTAATAGTATAGAGTAAATTTTCTAAGTTGTCTAAAAATATATCTTTATCTGTGAATTGCCCATCTAAAGACAATTCATTAAGTAATATATCCAATTTATAAACCTAACAATTCATCTAACTTATTATCCCATTCGTCAAAAAAACCTTTAGGATAATTATCGATATTTCCATATTCATCTAAATTTATAGTATCAATTTTTGTTTCTAATTCATCTATATTTTTTCTAAAATAATAAATACTTGTATCTTCAGGCTTTAATATATGTTTTTTAGTAGCTACTCTAATCCCATTTAAAAAATGGTCACTATGTGTTTCTATAATTATTTGTACACCATTTGCAGATGCAATAGCACAGAGTTCAGCCATTTTTGATTGTCCTGCTGGGTGTAAGTGAGATTCTGGATTTTCAATGATTATTAAATCATTTGGCTTTGATTTTAAAATAGATACAATAATTGGTAGTACATAAGTGATACCAAATCCAACATTTAATGGATTAAATTTATTTGTTTTATTATTACCATAAACATAGCTATATGTTAATGTAACATTATTTTGAGATGGATTCATTGTTGAGTCGATATCTATTCCTCGACTAATTTCACTTAACCATAACGATGTATTTTCTAATAATTGTTTAGTTTTACGATTAGGGCTTGGATGAACAAGTGCTTCTATAAATATATTTTTATTATTATTTTCAGCTAAAAAATGAGCTGTATATTCACCATTTAATCCAATTAAATTTTCTTTTATATCTATTTCTGATAATTTATAAGTAATAGCTGGAGATACTCTATCAGTCTTTATATATTGAAAATTATTTAAAAATAAATTAAATGTTAAATAATCAATAGGATTACTAATATCAATGTTAATTTTTAAATTTTTATTATAATTTGTCTTTAAATATTTATCTTTTGAATAGACATTAATTATTATATCTTCATCAAAAACTTCTTGATATAATATATCTTTTTTATTTCCTAATTCCACATACTTTCCATCCAATACAAGAGAACTGTTTTCATACATTTGTGTAAGAGTTTTTAATAATGTATCATCACCTTTTCCAAGTGATTTAATCATTTCAAAATTTGTTAAATTATTTATACTATTTTTATTTTGTACTAACAATAATAATGCTTGAATAAAGGAAGATTTACCAGTACTATTTACACCACTAATAAGTGTTAAATTTGTTAATTCAATATCTACATCTTTTAAGCTTTTAAAATTCTTTATTTCTACTCTATCAATTTTCATTTAAAACCTCTTGAATTAAGCTATTCATTATTTCAAATCTTTTTTCTATAACACTTTTAGCACTGGTACCTTCTGTTATAGCTTTTGAAAATTCACTTTGTTCATCTTTTAATAACATTAGAAATCGATTCATAAAAATTATCTTTTTATTAAAGAATCGTTCTTTATCATTTATTTCACTAAAACAAACTGTAATTACATCAAATAGCGACCTATTTAATGTATTTGTTTTTTTTTCATCTGCAATTGAACGACTAAATCTATGTTGTTTACCAAGTATTTTTTCTGAAAAAACCAATGTATTAATTAAATCATTTTTAAGATTTATTAATTCTTCTTCATTTTGAATAACATCTAATTTTTCCATAGCATCATCTAAAAATTCTCCCATATTATTGAAAGGAAATTCTTTATAGTTAGTTAATTTAAATGCAATAAACCTTAATACTAACTCTCTATCTAGCATTCTTTTTGGACTAACTTTTGCAATTTCTCTAAAATTTTTATCATCACAAACTTCTTTTAGGAAACTGACACCTTTACCTTCTTGATTTAATGCTTGTCTAATCTCTTGTGCATTGAGAGATAGTCCACCAGTATTTATTCTATTAAAGATAGAATATCTAACTTTTTTAGGTGTTTGTGCTTCTATTTTATATGTAATAAACTCTGTATCATCAATAATCCTTTGAAAACTTCTGTCTAAATCATCATAATATAAACCATTTAAATCAGTTAAAAATTCTAAATGATTTAAAATCAATTTTTTATCAACAAAAAACTTTTTGATTGTCGATAAACGTTGTAATCCATCGACAATAATCCATTTTTCAGGGTCACTCACATCAAAATAAAATACAGGTAAAGGAAGTTTTAGTAAAATAGATTCTATTAATCGACTCATCTGTTTATTTGTCCATAAATCAGCATTTCTTTGAAAATCAGGATTAACAATTTCATTAAATTTTAATCGATTAATTATTGAGGGTAATAAAACGATGGCATTAGTAATTTTAATATCTTTTGTTGAAAATGGATTTACGATAGATATATTATCTATTATAGACTCATCTACTTGTACATCTTTTTCATATTCATTTATTATATTATTATCCAAAGTATTTTTTCCTTAAAAATCTAAATCCAAATAAAATGATTGTTAAACCAAAGAATACACCAAATACCTGTACCCAAGCACTCAAATTCAAACTCTTATTCAAAATCTCATTATGTAACTTATTATCCACATTCAAATCAACCATTTTAGCAACGTGAGTCATAGCCGATACAGCAAGATTTCCACTCGGCATATCTTGATGACACGAAAAACATACACCACTTCTATCTAATTTATCTCGTTGCTCTTTACTCAATGGTCCAGATAACTTCCAATGATGTCCAACAGTTTGGAGTTGTGTCCCATTTTCATCTAAAAATTTAGAATAGTCATAATGTAAATTCGCAATTCTAGGCATCTGCTCATCTACAATAGTAGGAAGTACTTTTCCGTCAGCAGTCATAATATCGGTAATAGTTGTAATAGATGGATCTCTTGTACTTTTAGAGCCACCTATTCCCATACCCATAGCTTTTTTAGTTGTATGGCAAGACTCACAACTTCTTCCCTCTTTACTTATAGTATGAGGCTGAACAGGAGCCATGTCTATTGCATTTTGTCCCTCTTCACCAGCACCTTCAACATTTGGAATTTTATATATATGGTTTTGTAAAAGAGCTTTTCCATCTTTCCCTATAACAGTTATAGTCGTTTGACATCCTGGGATTGTAGGGCTTATTCGTCCCTCTCCATTTTGTGCCAATGGTGGGTCTTCCCATCTCATAAAACTTCTTGTCTCCGTTACTTGACCATCTACAAGATAGTTACGCATATCTTTCATTCCACCCGTTTGACCGTGAATATCGTGGTCGTGTGATGCTTGAAGATAATCGGGGTTCTGTTTCCCTTGTGAATAATCTATCTTCACGTGACAACCATAACATTGAGGTGCCCACGAAGCGTGACACGTGTAGCACTCCATATTATCATTATGTGCTGAGATACTATCCATCGCAAGTAAGCCTTTAGGAGAGAGTTTCTCCTCCTCTTTAAGCTTTTTAAGTGGTTGTAAAACAACATCTTTTCCACTTGCAAGGTGCATAAGAATCTCATTTCCATCACGAACAGTGTGAGTTAAAGGGTTTCCACGAGCAGTTAAAAGATAGCCATCTCTTGGTTTATTATAACTTCCCATTTTAAGATACTCAGCCATAGTATCCGTTGTTCCACGAGCTTCTCCAGTCATTGCAGTAGTGTTAAATTCATCACTATACCCTAGTGGTAACTCCCACGGATAAGCCTTTGTAGTTCCATGACAATCTTGGCATTCAACCTCAACAGCAGCAGCATTTGCACCACCTAAAAAACCATCTCCATGCATATCGTTAGATGTGTGACAATCTTGACACAGCATCCCTTTTTGAAAGTGAATATCCTCTTGCATATGCATATAGCGTTTAGTATGAAGTTTAGGTTGTGCATTTCCCTCGTGGTCGTAAGGTCCAGAGAATGGTTTTTCCATTAAACCTTGGTAAGAGACACCTATACGTTTTCCACGATTATGACAAGTAGAACATGTCTCAACAGGAATTCCAGAGTATTCAACATCGTGAACTTTTACTTTTGCATCACGAGAAGATTGGATAGAGTGAACAAGAAGATGACCACGCTCTTTTTTATCTATCGCTTTATCGCCACCCTCATAATATCCCTCATTTGAATAGGGAATATGACAAGAAGCACACCCTATTCCTCTAAAATCTCCACGCTTTTGACGCCCTTTACTTCCCGTATGACAACGTAAACACTCTTGGCGTAGATATGTATAGACTGCTAAAGATGGGTCTTTTTCAACCTCTTCAGCCGTAGGCGCTTGTGGTAACTCTTTCATCTCTTTTGGAAAGGCTTGAGGTTCCATTAATGAGAGTTTATTCATATACGCTTTATATTTCTCTGTTCCTAAACGTTTGTGAGGGTCATCAGGATTTTTTGTTTTATAGTTTCCTATATCGTGTTTGTATCCATTTTTACCACCAAAACTCCACAATGCACCTTGGATTTTACCCTGTTCAGTCATCATAAGTGAATTCATTTGAGCATCTACCTGCTCTTGGTGACACATTCCGCAAGTGTTCTGATTAATCCATGTACTCCCTGGTGCTGGGTAATACTCTTTTGGACCTTTATTCTTTAAAAAATATTGAACAGTTCCAGAATGCGCACTCTTTTTCTCTTTAGCACTTGGATTACCACCGTGACATACGATACAGTCATTGCCTTTGTGTCCTGCTTTATCAGCTACATCTAAAATAGCTTTCATCATTCCAGAACTCTCAGAGCGAATATGTTCTATACCACTATGACAACCGATACACTCATTAGCACCAAAGGCTAATGAGCTTAAAAAAGTAACTAAAAAGAAAAATTTGTACATTGTTACTACTTGTCTTTAGATATAGCGTCTAAAACACCATTGATAAATTTAGGAGATTGCTCTGTACCAAATGATTTAGTAATCTCAACAGCTTCATTAATAACAACAGCAGAATCAAGTTCGCCAAATAAAATTTCATAAGTAGCCAAACGAAGAGTAGCTCTTTCAATAGCCCCTAAACGTTCAAAATCCCACTCTTTTAAGTGTTCAATTATCGCTTTATCACAGCTCTCTAAATGTTCAAGAACTCCATTATAAAGATTAAGTGCAAAATCTTTTTGCTTGTTACGGATTTTTTTCTCTTCTAAAATCTCATCTGCATGTTCATCACTATTTTTATTTCCCAAATCTAAAGCATATAAAAGTGTTACAACTGCCATACGAGCGTGATGTCTAGTAGCCATTAAAGTACCTCATATAAATCTAAAAGTTCGATAATAACAGTCATAGATTCAAAACCTTTATTACCAGCTTTTGTACCAGCTCTCTCTATCGCTTGTTCAATCGTATCAGTAGTAAGCAAACCAAATGAAACAGGTTTTCTATGTTGTAATGATACAGAAGCGATACCTTTAGTAGCTTCAGCAGATACATAATCAAAATGAGGAGTTGCCCCACGGATAACTGCACCTAAAGCACAAACTGCATCATATTTACCACTAGCTAGGAGTTGGTCAATTACCATTGGAAGCTCATACGCCCCAGGAACTAATACATGAGTTAAATCCTCATCATTTCCACCGTGACGGTCAAAAGCATCTTTTGCACCCTCTACTAATCTATCTACTATAAAATGGTTCCATCTTGTACTTACAATGGCGATTTTTTTGCCATTTACTACTCTTAATTTACCTTCAACTAAGTTCATTTATTTTCCTTTGTAATTTTGTTTTGAGTTTAGAACTCTTTTTATACTTATATGTGTTTTATATATTTGATATAAAATTGTATAATTTTTGTAGTATAGAACTCTACAATCACGATTAAATCCACTTTTTTTACAATCTTTACCCATCTCTGGACTTGTTTTTAAAAGTTCAATATAACCTTTTATTTTTAAAAGATACTCTTTGGCAACAGTTTGCTTATCCTGATAAATAATTGTAAAGATATTTACTAAATCATTTTCAGAGATTTTTGAATATTTAATTTTTTTCATATTTTGCAAATAGGTTTTTCCAAACTTCATTATGATCTAAATCATTACTCTCGTCATTATCTGCTTCATCATAAGCCTTTTCTAACATCTCTATATCTAAACCATATTCTAGGTTATTTGCCGATGTAGTAAGAGAAAGATATTCTGAAAACTTTTCATCATCTCCATTAAAACTACGATAGACTCTTTCTAACTCTGGGTCATCAATGGTAACTGTTATCATAACTATATCTCCCTAATCTTTTTAATCGTCTCCACAAGTTTTTCCAACTCTTCAAGTTTCAACATATTTGGACCATCACTCAAAGCGATACTTGGGTCAAAGTGTGTCTCAAAAAAGAAACCCTCAACCCCAACTGCTGCTGCACCTTTTGCAAGGTAGGGAACCATTGAGCTATCGCCACCCGTTTTACCATTTTCAGCTGTTGGCATCTGAACAGAGTGTGTTGCATCAAATATTACGGGTGCAAACTCTTTCATAGTTACGAGGTTTCTCATATCTACAACCATATTTCCATAGCCAAAAGAGTTTCCTCTTTCACAAAGATAAACACCGTGCTTTTTTGAATTTTCGTAAGTTGCTTCATTACAGCCTCTTGTTTGAAGTATCTTTAAAACTGGATACTCCATAGCCGATGCGCTTAAAAACTGACCTTTTTTAATATTTACTATTTTATCAGTCTTTGCACACGCTACTAATAAATCTGTTTGACGGCATAAAAAAGCTGGAATTTGTAACATATCTACAACTTTAGCTACTTGTTCAACTTGTGTTGATTCGTGAACATCAGTTACTATTTTATATCCAAATTCATCTTTTACTTTTTGAAGAATTCTTAAACCCTCATCTATCCCTAAACCACGAAAACTATCTAATGATGTACGGTTAGCTTTATCAAAACTAGCTTTAAAGTAAAAATCGATAGTTTCATCTTTATGGTACTTCTCTAAAGATTTAGCTATTTTAAAAATATTTTCTTCACTCTCAATAACACAAGGACCTGCTAATAATGTCATATTTTTGCCTTTTATTTTAAAAATTTATTATATCGTTTAATTGTAATATTTAATATTTTAATGTATAATCTTAGCAAGAGTTGAAAGGGGTTAAGCCCTATTCAATTTTAAAGTTGACTTTGATACTAAACACTGTAAAAGTCAGCTTCAATCGGAACTTCTTCATGAGTTCCTCCTTTTGCTAGATTTGTCATCAATACTTTGAATATTGGTGACATACTTATTATATCAAATCCCTACTTTGACTTTGCCACCATAACCCCCGAAAAAACAATCAAAAATATTCCAAAAAAAGTAACAAGAGAGGGTAATATAAAAAATGCTATTAGCATATATTTTACACCATTATTTAAGTTTCTTATTATTTTCATAAAAGAATTGTATCATTTTATATAACTTAAAGTATTTTAATAATATTCTTTTTCAAAGACATTTTAATGTTAAATAAAGGAAATAAATGAATAATTTAACGATAAGAGGAAAGCTTATTCTACTAAGTTCCACAGTATTAGTAGTTATTTTTGCATACTCACTCAAAATAGGGTTTAGTTCATATAAGACCTATTCTAATGACTCTAAGACTCGTGAGATAATTAAACTCTCTGTAAAAGTTAGTTCTGTTTTACACGAACTCCAAAGTGAGAGGGGGGCATCTGCTGGTTTTGTTGGTTCAAATGGTAAGAAGTTTGCAGATATACTCCCTTCTCAACAGAAGCAAACAGATATAAAGATAGCTGAATTAAAGAAGTTTTGTTCAGAGTGTCCACTACAAGAAACTGGACTTATTGAAAATAATATCAATTTTGACTCGGTAAAAGCGATGAGAATAAAAGTTAATTCTCTCTCTACAACAACCAAAGAGGTAGTTGATTTTTATACCTCTTTGAATAAAAATATCATAGATACGATCTCCTATCTATCAACTATTCCTGAAAATGCAGAAATTAGAACTGACTTTAGTAGTTATGTAGTATTTCTCTCCTCTAAAGAGAGAGCTGGTGTTGAAAGAGCTGTTTTATCGGGTGTGTTTGCTCTTAATACATTTAGTGTAAATTCATTTGCTAAGTTCTCCTCTCTTGCAAGTGAACAGAAAACACTTTTAAATCTTTTCTATCAAATCACAAGTGAGACTAATAAAAAAGCTTTTGAACAACTCAAACAAGATCCATCTTTCTTAGAGGTTCAAAAGATGAGAGATATTGCTTTGAGTAGAAATGAAGGTTTTGGAGTTGATAGTCTCTATTGGTTTAAAACAATCACAACAAAAATAAATAAACTTAAAAACTTTGAAAATTTTATCGCCACAACTACTATGAAACTAGCAAATGAAAAAGCATCTTCTGCCTTAAATATACTTATAATGATTACTATTTTCTCTCTTTTTATACTTTTTATGATTATCTTTATCTCTTATAACATTACCAAAGGTATCTCTAACTCTATCTCTAAATTTAATACTCTTATAAATAAAGTAAATAATGGAGATTTATCAAGCCTTGAACTTAATGGAATGAATAATGATGAGATGGGTGATTTAGCCAAAATGTTACACTCTCTAGTGGAAACATTTAGTATTTTAATAGAGAGAATTAACACTTCAGTTTCACAAGCTGCACAAGGAGATTTTAGTTTTAAACTAACAGATGAAGGTTTACAAGGCGATTTCTCTAAAGCTATTAAAATGGTTGGAAGTGGAATAGAAGCTATGCAAGATGCCCACTCAAAACAACAACTGATAAATTTTAGTGCAAATATACGTGGTATAGGAGATGTTGGCGAGGGTTTATCAATTATTCAAGATGAGATGCTTTTTGTAATAGAGGAACTGAACCGTGTTCAAAAAAGTACAGAAAAAACAAGTGAACAATCAAGTAGTTCAATGACGGAGGTTCAACATATTTTAGAGAGACTGCATATACTTGTTGAACAGATTAGTGATTCAAATGTAAGTATTGCTAGTCTGAATGAACAAACAAATGATGTAGCAAATGTTGTTAATCTTATAAAAGATATTGCTGACCAAACAAATCTTCTTGCACTAAATGCAGCTATTGAAGCAGCAAGAGCTGGTGAACATGGACGAGGTTTTGCTGTTGTTGCTGATGAAGTTCGTAAACTTGCAGAGCGCACTCAAAAAGCAACAAGTGAGATAACAATCTCTATAAACTCAATGAAACAAGAAGCAAATACTATTCAAGATAAGTCGGTAACTATGACAGAACTAGCTGAGGAGTCATCATCTTCAGTTGAAAGCTTTAATATAACGATGAATGAATTAACTTCTGATGCAGAAGAGTTAGCAAATGTTGTTAATGAGATGGAAGATAAAGTATTTGTAACTTTAGCAAAAATAGACCATATTATTTTTAAATCAAAAGCTTACGATACTATCGTAGATGCTGATACAGCAGTTTCTTTTACTCGTCATACTGAGTGTCGTTTGGGTAAATGGTATGAGAGTACGGGTAAAGAGAGATTTGGCTCTACTAATGCTTATAAAACTGCTCTTACTCCTCATAAAAGTGTTCATGATACAGTTCATGATAATTTACAATTTATAAATGGAACAGATACAAGAGTAGAAAATGAAGCTATTATTACAGAGAACTTTAGAACAATGGAGAGTTCAAGTAATAAACTATTTCATCTTCTTGATGATATGACTAAAGAGATGCAACACCATAAATAGCCACTAAAAAGGGTACTTAGATATAAGTACCTCTTTTATATAAAAAACACTTCAATTATAAATTTAGTTTTACACAAACTATTTAATTATATTTTAATTTACCTATTAAAAATAGTTCATATCGAACTTTATATACACTTATCAATATAAAATAAAGGATTTTACTTATGTTAAATAATAGATTTTTATCCAAGCTATCTATTCTTTTTGTCTTAGATATCACTTCTCTCAATGCAGATAATTTTGCATCTTTACTTTTTCATGGAAACTGCACCACTTGCCATATCGAAACAAAAGCTCTTTCTGCTCCATCTGTTATTGAGTTTAAAAAGAACTATTTAAGAGCGTTTAATACAAAAGAAGATTTTATAAAATATATGTCTGAATGGGTAGAGCATCCGAATGAAGAAGGGTCTCTTATGTCAGGTGCTATTGAAAAATATAAGTTGATGCCTGAACTAGGATTTGATAAAAGCACTTTGGAGATAATCTCTGCTTACATTTATGATACTAATTTTACCAAAGAGCATAAAGGACACAAAATAAGAAACTGATGTTATACTTCTTAGTATGAAATATTACCCTTATCACGATTTTAAAATCGATACAAACAAGCTAATTAAAGAAGTGAAAATCTTTAATCCTCAAGCGATAGTAGGAATAGCAAGAGGTGGTTTAACTCTAGCTCATGCAATGGCTGAAGGTTTAGATATACGCGAAGTTCAAACACTTAGAACGGAACTTTATGATAAAAGTTCTAAACGTAATACACTTAGCATCTTTGATAACTGCTCTTTTAATAATATTGAGCGTATTTTAGTTGTTGATGATATAGCAGATAGTGGAGAAACTCTTGAGGCGATTATGAAACATCTTATGAAAAAGCATAAAACAATAGAGTTTAAATCTGCAACCCTATTTTATAAAGAAACATCTATCTATCAACCTCACTTTTGGATAAATGATGCTGATGATTGGATAGACTTTTTTTGGGAAAGAGATTTTAAATAGATTTATATCCAAATATTATCAAGTAAACGAGTTGTTCCAACTTTAGCTTCAACTAAAATCACTGTATTTTTAAGCTCTATCTTTTTTAGAAATTGAAAATCATAGTTAAGAATTTCTACATAAGAGATTTCCAATGGAGCTAGATGTTCTCTCATCGCCTCTTTTATCTTTTGAGTATCATCTATATTTTTCCCTATCATATTTGATGCTAAAAAGAGAGATGATGAAATTTTAAGTGCCTCTACCCTCTCCTCTTTAGTTAGATAAATATTTCGACTACTCATCGCTAAACCATCTTTTTCTCTTAATGTATCAACGCTAATTATCTCAACACTCATAAAAAATTGTTTGACCATTAATGATATAAGATTAAGTTGTTGTGCATCTTTTTTACCAAAATAGGCTTTTGTAGGATTTACAATATTTAAAAGTTTCATCACTACGGTAAGAACTCCATTAAAATGCCCTGCTCTACTATAACCCTCTAACACAAATCCTCTTACATTTGGAGCAACTAACGAAACTTCATCATCTGTATAGATACTCTCTTTTGTTGGAAAAAATAAAACATCAACACCACTCATCTCACATATTTTTTTATCTGCTTCATCTTTTTTAGGATATTTATCTAAATCTTCACCCTTTAAAAATTGTGTTGGATTTAAAAATATAGAAACAACAACTAAATCATTTTCAACTCTTGCTTTTTTAATAAGTGATATATGACCATCATGTAATGCTCCCATCGTTGGAACAAAACCGATAGTTTGTTTTTGGTTTTTTAAATAATTTTTTAATTCTAATGGGTCTGAAATAATCTGCATTTTAAGCCTCTATTTAATATAATCAAATTATATAACAAATAGGTATATTTATGGATAATTACGAATACACAGAACTTTTAAAAACTGCGACTATTAAGATGGAAAATATTACAGGTGTAGTTGAACCTAAAAAAATTCTCAATAGATTAAAAGAGATAGAAGCTCTTGAAAATGAACAAGAGTTTTGGAATGATGCTTCAAATGCAGCAAAAGTACAAAAAGAGAAAACTCAACTTCAAAGAAAACTAGATAAATATAATCTAGCAAAAGATGCCGTTAATGATGCGATAGAACTTTACGATATGGCAAAAGAGGAAAATGATGAAGAAACAATTCAAACTCTTTATGATGATGCTACCTCTTTAGAAGAGTCTATAAGAAAAATGGAGATAGAAGTTCTTTTAAGTGGAGAGAATGATGCAAATAATGCTATTCTTTCTATTCACCCTGGAGCTGGTGGAACTGAAAGTCAAGATTGGGCTGAGATGCTTTTAAGAATGTATAAAAAATGGGCTGAAAAGCGTAACTTCAGTATTGAAATTCTTGATTATCAAAATGGTGAAGAAGCGGGAATAAAAGATGTTTCGATTATTGTTAAGGGTGAAAATGCTTATGGGTATCTAAAAATTGAAAATGGTATTCATAGACTTGTTCGTATCTCCCCTTTTGACTCAAATGCAAAACGCCATACCTCTTTTAGTTCAGTTATGGTTTCTCCTGAGATTGATGATGATATAGATATTGTTATCGAAGATAAAGATATTAGAGTTGATACATATAGAGCAAGTGGAGCTGGTGGACAACATGTAAATAAAACAGAATCAGCAATTAGACTTACTCATATAGAAACTGGTGTAGTGGTTCAGTGTCAAAATGATAGAAGCCAACATAAAAATAAAGCAACTGCTCTTAAAATGTTAAAATCACGTCTCTATGAACTTGAACTTGAAGCTCTCAAAGCAAAAGAAGATGGGATAGAAAAAAGTGAAATCGGCTGGGGTCATCAGATACGTTCTTATGTTATGCAACCTTACCAACAAGTAAAAGATACTCGAAGTAATTTAGCTTATTCAAATATTAGTGGTATTTTAGATGGGGATATTGATGAGTTGATTGAGGGTGTTTTAATATCTCAGAATAGAGCTTAAAAAGATATGGAAATATTAAAAGAATTTCAACTCAATGACACCTGCTCCTATCTTGATGATTTAGATACTACAACTCACTATAAAATGATTGATAACTGTTCAACTGAGGAGTGTCAAGATTTAATAGAAAGAGGCTATCGAAGATTTGGTAAGATGTTTTTTAGACCAATATGTTCAACTTGTAATGAATGTCAAAGTATAAAAATTGATGTTAATGAGTTTAAATTTTCAAAATCACAAAGACGAGTTCTTAAAAAAGCCTCTCACTTTAAAGTAGTAATTCAATTTCCAAATCTTTCTCAAGAGCATTTAGACCTTTTTGCAAAATACCATCTTTTTATGAAAGATAAAAAAGATTGGAAATACAATGAAACAAAAGCACAAAACTATCACAACTCCTTTGTTGAGGGTCATTATGATTTTGGATATGAGGTTTTATATTTTGATGAAGATAAATTAATTGGCGTTGATTTAATAGATATTTTAGAAGATGGAATATCCTCTATCTATTTTTATTATGACCCCGATTATTCTCAATACTCTTTAGGAAAATACTCACTTTTAAATCAAATATCTATCGCTAAAAAGTATAATAAAAAATGGATATATTTAGGGTATTATGTAGAAGAGTGTTCCTCTTTATCTTATAAATCTGATTATAAACCTTATATTACACTCCGAGGAAGACCTCTTGAGGATGAAGAGTTTATTTGGAATTAATTAGCTACAATTTCAGATGATTAAAAAAATATTATTAGAACTCACACACTTTATCGTTATCTTAGTTTTACTTGCACTTGTGCAACATCCAGATTTACTTACTGACCCTCTTGTTAGATTTGAACAGATGCTTCAAGCTGGTAATTTTATTCATCCATTGTTATGGGCTTTTGGAGTTTATTTAATTGTTGGTGTTTTTAGATTGATAGTAAATGGTATTATGAGAGTAGTACGAAAAAGATAGTTTTCTTTAAAACTATTAAAAAAATGATAGTTCCAAAAAAGGAACTATCTTGTAAAAGTTAAAACTAACCGTTACGTTTTTTCTGAATCTCTTCAGAAACTGCTTTAGGAACTTCAGCATAGTGATCAAATTCCATAGAATATGTAGCACGTCCTTGAGTAGCTGAACGAAGGTCAGTTGAGTAACCAAACATTTCAGATAATGGAACGAATGCATCAACAATTTTACTACCAGCACGTTCGCCCATAGCATTAATTTGTCCACGACGTCTGTTAAGGTCACCGATAACATCACCCATATTTTCTTCAGGAGTTTCAACTTCAACTTTCATCATTGGCTCAAGAATTGCTGGTTTAGCGATACGACAAGCAGCTTTGAAACCCATTGAGGCAGCAAGTTTAAATGCCATCTCATTTGAATCTACATCATGGTAAGAACCATCATAAAGAGTTACATCAATATCTTCCATTGGGTATCCTGCAAGAACACCTGTTGACATCGCTTCTTCACAACCTTTCTTAACAGCTGGAATAAATTCTTTAGGAACAGATCCACCTTTAATAGCATTGTGGAAAACATAACCTGTATCTTTTTCACCTGGTTTAACAGTAAGATAAACGTGACCAAATTGACCACGACCACCAGATTGTTTAGCATATTTGTACTCTTGATTAACTTCAAGTTGAATAGACTCACGGTAAGAAACTTGTGGAGCACCAACTTCAGCTTCAACAGAAAATTCACGTTTCATTCTATCAACAAGAATTTCAAGGTGTAACTCACCCATACCAGAGATAATAGTTTGACCTGTTTCTTCATCAGTATTAACACGGAAAGATGGATCTTCAGCAGCAAGTTTACTTAAAGCGATACCCATTTTTTCTTGGTCAGCTTTTGTTTTTGGTTCAACTGCAACAGAGATAACTGGATCTGGGAAATCCATTCTTTCAAGAACAACTTTCTCTTCACCTGTACATAAAGTATCACCAGTAGTAGTTGATTTAAGACCAACAACTGCACCGATTTCACCAGCATAAATCTCTTTAACTTCTTCACGTTTGATAGCATGCATCTTAACGATACGACCAATTCTTTCTTTCTTATCTTTAGTAGAGTTATGAACAAATGAACCTGAACTTAATGAACCACGGTAAACACGGATAAAAGTAAGAACACCCACAAATGGATCTGTCATAATTTTAAATGCAAGTGCAGCAAAGTCACCATCATCAGTTGATGGAACAGCTACTTCAACCTCTTCATCATCCATAAGTGTACCCATAATTGGAGCAGACTCAACTGGAGAAGGTAGGTAAGCAACAACAGCGTCAAGTAAAGTTTGAACACCTTTGTTTTTAAATGCAGTACCAACAGTCATTGGAACAATTGCCATACCAAGTGTAGCTGCTTTAATAGCTGCTACAATCTCTTCTTGAGAAATCTCTTCGCCTTCTAAAAATCTTTCAGCAAACTCTTCGTTTCCATCAACTTCAGAGATAGACTCAAGTAATTTTTCACGGTACTCTTCAGAAATCTCTTTCATAGATTCACGGATATCTTGTGTATGGTAGTCAGAACCCATAGCAGCTTCAGCATCCCAAACAATCTCTTTCATTTGTACAAGGTCAATAACACCTTCAAATTCAGCTTCTGCACCAATTGGTAATTGAATAGGAACTGGGTTACCTTTAAGACGCTCTTTAATTTGTCTCTCAACTTCATAAAAATCTGCACCAGTTCTGTCATATTTGTTAACAAAAACAATTGAAGGAACTTTATAACGGTTACGTTGTCTCCAAACTGTTTCTGATTGAGGTTGAACACCACCAACAGCACAGAATACTGAAACAGCACCATCAAGAACACGCATAGAACGCTCAACTTCAATAGTAAAATCAACGTGACCCGGAGTATCGATAATATTTATCTGTTTACCTTCCCACTCACAAGTAGTTGCAGCAGAAGTAATTGTAATACCACGTTCTTGCTCTTGTTCCATCCAATCCATAGTTGCAGCACCATCATGTACTTCACCAATTTTATGCTCAACACCAGTATAGAATAAAATTCTCTCTGTAGTTGTAGTTTTACCTGCATCAATGTGTGCAGCAATACCGATGTTTCTTACGTCATTTAATTTGTGACTTCTTGCCATATTATAATACCTTGTTAAGTTAGTTGAGAGATAACCTCTTTTATAAATAAAAATATTTTACTTACAAAAGAGGTGTCAATATAATGTTGCTAAAGAGAAAAAATCTCTTTAGCGTTAAAAAGTGTAGATTACCAGCGATAGTGAGCAAATGCTTTATTTGCTTCTGCCATTCTATAAGTATCTTCTTTCTTTTTAAATGCAGAACCTTTATCAGTTGCTGCATCCATGAACTCGTTAGCTAATCTCTCAGCCATAGTTCTTTCGTTTCTCTTACGAGCTGCGTCAATTAACCATCTAAGTGCTAAAGACTGTTGACGTACCGGACGTACTTCTACTGGAACTTGATAAGTAGCACCACCAACACGGCGACTTTTTACTTCAATAATTGGTTTAATGTTTTCAATAGCTTCATTAAATGTTTCTATACCAGTTTTTTCACCACGAGAGCTAATGATATCCATTGCACTGTAAATGATTTTTTCTGCTATCGATTTTTTACCATCTAACATTACTTTATTTATAAATTTCGTCAGCATTTTGCTTCCATAAACTGGATCTGGCATAACTGGACGAGTGGGAGCTTTTCTTCTTCTCATTTAGAGTATCCTTATTCTTCAATTTTTTCAAATTTACTCAAAATTAATCACTAAAGATTAATCCTGTAGCTATTGAATATATTATTGTTTAAAAAAACAGTCTTAGACTATTTTTTAGGTTTTTTAGTTCCGTATTTAGAACGAGCAACCATACGGTTAGCAACACCAGCAGTATCAAGAGCACCACGAACGATATGATATTTAACACCAGGTAAATCTTTAATACGACCACCACGAACAAGAACGATAGAGTGTTCTTGAAGGTTATGACCCTCACCACCGATATAAGAAATAACTTCAAAACCTGAAGTTAATCTAACTTTTGCAACTTTTCTTAAAGCCGAGTTAGGTTTTTTTGGTGTAGT
>Ga0256837_1000352_pt1 | contig 40563 bp, 35 predicted proteins | sample 4562384metaG_FD_185976 | JGI IMG/M metagenome (GOLD analysis project Ga0256837, IMG submission 185976) | Hydrothermal vent microbial communities from Guaymas Basin, Mexico - 4561-384 | ecosystem: Environmental > Aquatic > Marine > Hydrothermal vents | place: Mexico: Guaymas Basin | collected... | reverse complement strand
TTAATAGCACTAGAATTCAATTTTGTATTGCAAACTTTCATGAAAGTGCAAAGTTTTTTCATGATACAATACTTAACCATTGGAAAGTTGAAACTATGCATCAATACAAAGATAATTCTCTTTTAGAGGATGAGCATAATGCTCATCTAAATCCATTTTTAATGACAATAATTAGAAGTATTATTTTAAATATTTTACACCTTAATGGTGCAAAATCTATACAAGAACAACTAATCAATAATAGATGGGATTTAGATGATTCTATCTCTCAACTCTTGAATTTTAGTTTTTAAAGGATTGGGGTGGGGTATATCGAGAAGAGATTATAAAACTAAAAAACAGTATAGATACCTACATAGAGGAGTATATCGACAATGAATAATCTCCTCATAGATAATGACAATAGTATATATAAAAACTATTGTCATCATCATATAAAATTTAAAGCCACTGATAATATAGATAAATATATCTCCACTGTAATAATCCCTCAACTACTCCTCAAACACGACTTTTCTACTCTCTATATAAAAGATACCCTCTCCTCAAACTACTTAGAACTTCACGGAATAATACTCGCATACCATATTAGACTATCTAAAGAACTCAAAGAAAAACGATTTGTTCCTATTGTTATTTTAAGTGATACAACAAGAGATATTCTCAATAAAATAGACCCAATAGCAAGAATCCTATTCACAAAAAACATCTACCTAATCCCAAATACAACCGAAGCCATCAAAAAATTTCAAACAAAAGATTTCAAACCATTAGAAGAGAGTGAGTTTAATTCTCACTTTTTAGATTTAATAACAGTTGCACCTCCTGAAAACTCTACGAGTCATAGTATCGCTAATGAGTGGGCTATTGAACGGTGGGCTTATCTTCTTGGTATAGAAAATAATAAGACAATAGAAAAAAATAGAAAAAAAATGTCATCTATGCTTTATTTTAAATATCTTAAACAAAAATATATTTTAGATGAGAGTGAAGGAATAATTGAAGAAAATAAAAATCTAACAGGAACATTACTATTTATAGATGATAAGGGTTTAAATGGTTGGAATAGAATAGTTAAAACATATATGACAAAGAGCTATCCAAATATAACATTTGAATTATTGAGAAACAAATACAAAGAATTTGATAGTATAAAAAAGTCTCTTGAAGTATATATTGAAAAAAATGCACCTAATATCATACTTTTAGATTTACGGCTTTTAAAAGAAGATGCTAATAAAGATGAGATTGAAGATATTACTGGTATTAAGATTCTAAAAGCTATTAAAGAACTTAATCCTAGTATTCAAGTCATTATGTTTAGTGCTTCAAATGATAGCTCAATCTTGGATAATATTCGTGATGAGGGTATTTTAGGGTATGTTAAAAAAGATGCACCTGATGATAAGTATAAATCTTTTAATGATGGATTTGAGAAGCTTGGGGTTTTGATTGAGAGAGGGATTGAGCGGAAGTATTTGATGGATGTTTATCAAATTCAAAAGGAGATGGAAGAATTTGACTTTTTAAAATTAGATGATGAAAAAATCAATGAAATTAAACAAGTAATAAAAATAGTTTTTAAAGTTTTAAATAGTAATATGCCTGATAATTATATTTTCGCAATACAATCTATTTATAAATGTATTGAAACAATATGTACTTATTATATTTTAGAAAAAAAGGAAGATAAAGATGAACCTCATGGACCTAAAAAATATGTAGCATGTTGGAGAAATGACAATAGCAATAGTAATATAGGAAATACTTCAACATGGAATAAATTGTCAAAGATTAAAGAACGATTTGATATAAAGTATGAAGATAATCTGTTCTATAATTTAAAAGATATACGAAATAAGTCAATTCACCCAGCTTATATTTTAGATAATACAAATATAAAGACTAAAGATATTATCAAATGGTTTGAATTAGTAAAAAATATAGTTGATAAATTAAAATTAGATAAAGATATAATACCTGAAATAATAAATACTTCTAAGCAAAAGAAAAAAAAAATCCAACCAGAAATAAAAATGGTTTTACTAATTTAGATTAACTTCGTTTTATTAAATACAGAGAGATAGAGTGGAACGATTATGAGTTAGTTTTTCCTATTTTTGATTTGTATGAGGGAAGGGTTTAAAATCAATAATTATAAACTCCCCATCAACAAAAACAACCCAAGTAAAAGAATCAATCCGCCCCCAATCATCTCTAAAATATAAGTTCTTCCCTCCATAAATCCACCCGCTTTTTTATTTAAAGCGATAGAAAATATTCCAGCTAAAGAGATAGTTAATCCCATACCGATACTCATAGCGATAGCTGCTAAAATCCCTAATGTATAATGACCTAAAACTATACAAAAAAGTACAATAGTCATCACTCCAGGGCAAGGGACTACTCCTGCACTAAAGGCAACGGCAGTTTCACTTTTTTGAGATTTTATTAATATTTTTTCTTTCTCATTTTTACTTTTAAATGCTTCATAAATAAGATATAAACCAACACTTATAATCATAACAGCACTTATCTGCATAGCAATATCTGAGAGCTGATTAAAATTTTGTCTAAACATTGTTTTTAAAATAAAAAATATACTAAAGGTAAAAATAAGAGCAGAGATAGCATGAATAATAGCGATACTATAACCCATCTTAAAAGCTTTTTTATAGTTACTCTTGTTTGATGTAAAGTAAAGAGCTACAAGAGCTTTACCGTGACCTGGACCTATGGCATGAACAAGACCATATATAAATGCTATGCCTAAAATCAGTAAAGAAGTAGAGAGTGAGTTTTCATCATTTAAACTTCTGATGGTTGTAGATATATATCTATTTAATTCATATTGATAACTTACAAGAAGTTGCATTAGTTGTGAATAATATTGCATCTATTTAAACTCCACTTTGTAACCATAATAAAAGTCATTATCCACACCAGTTGCAATAGCTTTTGCTCCTGAAATATTTAAAAACTCTTGTTTAAGCATCATAGCAACATAAAAATCTGTGTCACCAACCTCTATAACTGTTTTCTTCATATTAAAATCACCTTCTATATCAAATGAGTAACAAACTCTATGGTTTTCAATAGTTGCTTTAAAGTTTTTTGTTTTAGGAAAAGGGATAACTTTTCCATCTACCTTAATATATGTATAAAAATTATAATCTTCAAAAACTGTAAAGTAGTTATTTTTAATAAATCTATTCTCTTTAGAACTTATTTTTCCATTACCGTCACTATCTACATCCATTATTAGCATTGTAGAGGTCATCTCATCTATTTTCCATTTAAAATTTATACTGTTTGTTTTTCCATCTTTAACATTAATAGTAAGGTAAACATCTATAAATGTGTGTGGGTGGGCTAGTAGTGAAATAGTGAAAATAAAGTAAATTAAATATTTTTTCACAGGTACTCCTTTAGTAGTGTCAGTATAAAAAAAATTATACTATATTTTAGTATATATGGATATAATTTCCTCCTCAAAAAAATAAAAAATATTGGAGCATCCTCAATGAATAGAAAAAAAATATACAACCCAGATTCAAAAGAAAGTGTAAATGACAGAAAGATTTTTGGTGGTGATCCAACAGGTATTTTTGAGTTAAATAACATTAAGTATCAGTGGGCATATAATCTTTGGGAAGTTATGTTAAACAATACATGGTTTCCTAAAGAAGTAGATATGACACGTGATGTAAATGATTATAAACAGCTAACAGATAATGAAAAAGTGGCGTATGACAAAGCACTTGCACAACTTATATTTATGGATTCTTTACAAACAAATAATCTTATTGATAATGTTAATCCCTATGTTACATCTCCAGAGATAAATCTTATTTTAGTACGTCAATCATTTGAAGAGGCTCTTCACTCTCAATCGTATGCTGTTATGGTTGATACTATCTCAACAAATTCTGAAGAAATTTATGAGTTATGGCGTCGTGATATGATGCTTAAACAGAAAAATGATGCGATAGCTTCAGTGTATCAAGAGTTAGCAGAAAATCCATCAGAACATAACTTCTTAAAAGCTTGTTTTGCAAATCAAATTTTAGAGGGTATCTACTTTTATAGTGGTTTTACTTATCTTTATACACTTGCACGTTCTGGAAAAATGTTAGGTTCAGCACAGATGATACGTTTTATCCAACGTGATGAGGTTACACACTTAACACTCTTCAAAAATCTAATAAATACTCTAAGAAAAGAGCGTCCAGACCTTTTTACAGATAAATTAAAAGCTGAAGTAATAGATATGTACAAAGAGGCAGTAAGACTTGAATCTGATTGGGGTAAATATATCACACAAGGTCAGATTTTAGGTTTAACAGATGATATTGTTGATCAATATATTAAATATTTAGCAGATGACAGATTAAGTTCAGTAGGTTTTGAAAAGCTTTATAATGTAACAAATCCTATTAAATGGGTAGATGATTTTGCAAAGTTTAATGACCAAAAAACTAACTTTTTTGAGGGGACTGTTACAAATTATTCTAAGGGTAGTTTAGTTTTTGATGATGACTTCTAAAATGAGTGAATATAATCTTTGTTCTTTATCATTCAAAACAACATCAAACTACAATGAAAACCTAAAAATTCTATTAACTCTAATAGAAAAATCAGATAAGAATTCACTCATAGTTGCTCCAGAAGTATGTTTAACAGCTTATGATTATAATAATTTTGAAGAGGTTTTAGCTTTTGCAGATGGTGCAATAGAGGCTATAAAAAAAACCTCTTTTAATAAAATAGTTATCTTAACAATTATAGAAAAAAGAGGTGGTGAAATTTTTAATTTTGCTAAAGTTTTTCATAATGGCGAGGTAGTTTATGAACGTGCTAAGGCGAGATTGTTTCGTTTTGGAGATGAGCATAAATATATGAGTGAAGGGAAAGATGATGCTATTAAAATTATTGAAGTTGATGGTATTAAGATAGCGATATTTATCTGCTTTGAGTTGCGATTTAAAGAGTTATGGAAGATGAGTGAGGGGGCTGATGTTATAGCTGTTCCATCTTATTGGGGAGTGCTTCGAACGGAGCATTTTAAATCTATTACTCAAACATTAGCGATTATAAATCAATGTTACGTTGTTGCTAGTGATTCTTTAAATGAGGATTGTACAAAAATGAGTGGGATAATAACTCCTCAAGGTGTTGTAGAGCGAAACTTAGATAAACCCTCTTTGGAAGTTCCATATAGTAAAAAAGAGATAACTCTTATGAGACGTTATATGGATGTTGGTATAAACTAAAACTAAAAACATTTATTCTGATATAATTTAGTATGAAAAAAATCCTATTTTTATATTTATTATTTCCCTTTATTCTTGTTGCTTCTATGCAGAAAATTTCTGTTCAACTTGAGTGGAAACATCAGTTTGAATTTGCTGGATTTTATACCGCTATTGAAAAGGGCTATTATCAAGAGGTAGGGCTTGATGTAGAACTCAAAGAGTTTCAAGATGGTATGAATATTGTACAAGATGTTATTAATGAAAAATCTACATTTGCTATCTCCTCCTCAACCCTTATTTTAAACAAACTTCAAGATGAATCAGTTGTTCTTCTTGCATCTTATTTTAAACAAAATGCTTTAGCTTTAGTAACGCAACCCTATATTAAAGATATAAAGGAGTTGAAAAATAAAAAAATTATGCTTACGGACTCTCAAATAGAGAAGACAAGTTTAGGTGTAATGTTTCATCAACAACAATTAGCTCCAACAGAATTTATACAGATACAACATAATTTTAAAGTTGATAAATTTATAAATGGAGAGATAGATGCAATGAATGTCTTTCTTTCAAATGAACTTTATCTTCTTGATAAAAATAATATAAAATATAACCTTTTTAATCCTTCTGATTATGGGATATACTCTTATGATGAAGAGCTATTTACAAGTCAAAAATTTCTTGAAAATAATGAAGAGTTAGTTCGTCAGTTTGTCAAAGCAACTAACAAAGGTTGGGAGTATGCTTTAAAAAATAAAAAAGAGATAGTAGATTTAATATATACAAAATATACACAAAGAAAATCTAAAGATGCTTTACTTTATGAAGCTATACAGATTGAAAAACTATTTAAAACAGATATTTTCAAGATAGGGGCTATTGTCCCTGCTTTAGTTGAATTAAATGTAATTTTATATGAAAAACTTGGTTTTATAGATAAAAATATAGAGCTTAAATCTGTATTGGAAGAGTATCTTTTTTCTTTTAAGTTAAAAAAAAAAAAATTTCTTTTTTTAACTTATCAAGAGAAAAATTTTATACAAAATCATCCAATTATAAAAGTTGGAAATGATAAAAATTGGCCCCCTTTTGATTTTTATGAAAACTCTCAAGCAAAGGGTTTTAGTATTGACTATTTGAAAGAGGTTTCAAAATTAACAGGGCTAAAATTTGAGTTTGTTCAGGATAAAAACTGGCAACTTTTAGTTGATAAACTTGAAAATAGAGAGATAGATATTTTAACTGCCTTAGATGTTACATCAAAACGTAAAAAATTTACACTGTTTTCAGATGATATTTTAGTAACTTTTGAATCTATGATTATTAGAAATAATTATCCTGTACCAAAATCATATAAAGACCTATATGGTAAAAGAGTAGGGGTTATTAAAGGTTATGATGTTGAAGTTGAGATAAGAGATAATCATAAAGAGATAGAGATGATTCTTTTTGATAATCCCATAGATGCGTTACAAGCTCTTAGTGATTCTAAAGTAGATATAGTTATTGAAAATAGTTCTGTTGCAAGATACTTGATAGCAAAACATTTTTTTACAAATTTAGAGTTAAGTAGTTCTCCAAAATTTCCAAATATTGAAGATGGTGATAAAATTAAAATCGCTTCAAGAAGTGATTATCCAGAGTTGCATACTATTATCCAAAAAGCTATAAAACAGATTCCAGATAGAGTAAAAAAGGATCTATATGAGAAATGGCTTTTTAGGATGAAACTTCAAGAGAGTGGTTTAAATCTTAGCAAAGAGGAGATAAGTTTTTTAGAAAATAATCCTATCTCAATGTGTGTTGATCCAGATTGGATGCCATTTGAAAAATTAGAAAATAAAAAACATATTGGAATGAGTGCAGATTTTTTTAAAGTAATAGAAAAAAGATTAGATAAAAAAATTGATTTAGTTCCTACATCTAATTGGTCCGAATCTTTAGAATTTGCCAAAGATAGAAAATGTGATATTTTATCTTTAGCTATGCCAACGCCATCGAGGTCTGAGTATATGAACTTTACAACATCCTATATGAAAATACCTCTTGTATTAGCTACAAAAACAGATGTAGCTTTTATTGCAGATTTTGATGCTTTAAAAGATAATAGAGTAGGAATTCCTAAAGGATATGCTTTTAGAGAACTTTTAACAATAAAATATCCACATCTAAATATAGTAGATGTTCAAAATGCACAAGATGGTTTAGAGCAAGTGAAAAATGGTAAAATCTTTGGTTATATTGGAACATTGGCTAGTGTTGGGTATCTATTTCAAAGAGAGTTTGCTAGTGGATTAAAAATAGCGGGAAAATTTGATGAATATTGGGAGCTGAGTATAGCTGTTCGAGATGATAATCAACTGTTGTTTAGTATTATGCAAAAAGTTGTTGATAGTTTTGATTCAAAAATAAAAAATAAAATATTAAATGATTGGATAAGTATTAAATATGAAAAAGGGATAGATTATAGTTTAGTTTGGAAAATATTATTTATAACATTTGTTATTCTTGTAGTTTTTATCTATTGGACAAGAAAATTAACTCGTTTAAATAAAGCATTAACGATAGCAAAACAAAAAGCAGAAGAAGCAACACAGATGAAAGCAGATTTTTTATCAAATATGTCACATGAGATAAGAACACCTATGAACTCTATCATAGGAATGAGTTATCTATTGAAAAAAACAGGTCTTGATAAACATCAGCTTGAATATATATTAACAATAGAAAAATCATCTAAAAATCTTTTGAATATGATAAATGAAATCTTAGATTTTTCTAAACTTGAAGTTGGCAAGTTAGAGGCTCAAAATATAGACTTTAATCTTCTAAATCTTTTAACTGATATTGAAAATATTTTAAGTATCAGTATTCAAGAGAAAAATTTATCTTTTAATATTATTTATGAAAAAACAATGCCAATGAATTTATATGGAGATAGTCTAAGATTATCTCAAGTGCTTCTAAACCTTTTATCCAATGCTATTAAGTTTACAGAGATAGGGAAAGTAGAAATTTATATTAAAGAGCTTGAAAATAATATTTTTAGATTTGAAGTTCATGATAGTGGGATAGGTATTACAGATATTCAAAAAGAGAAAATATTTTCTGCATTTACACAAGCAGATAGTAGTATTACTAGAAAATATGCTGGTACAGGTTTAGGTTTATCTATATCGCAAAGTTTTGTGGAGTTAATGGGTGGTAAAATTTGGGTCGAATCTGAATTTGGCAAAGGAAGTCAGTTTATTTTTGAGATAAATATTGAAAAAAGTAAAAAAGAGATGCAATATAATCAAACAGTAATACTAGATAAACTACAAGAGAATAGTAAAGATAAAGAGTATTTAAGTGATGAAGATACTTTTAAATTATTTAAAGAACTATTAGAGGCTACTAAAAAACGACGTCCTCAGCTTTGTGAACCTATTTTACAAAATATTAAAAAATACTCTCTTTCAGAAAAAAATGAGCAGTTATATATAAGAACATATAGTTTAATAAAAAGGTATAAGTTTGGAGAGGCTAGTGAGTTGTTAGAAAAAAATGGAAAATAGAAATATTGAAGAGAAACGCAAGCCCTTTAAAAAAGGGCTAAACACTTACAGGCGTGATTCGTAACGTCTCATCATATAAAGACGTTTAAGCATTTTCTTACGAGAAGCTATTTTGAATTTCTTACGCTTTTCAGTTTCCGTTTCATGGAAACGGCGAGCACGAGCTTCAGTAACGATTAAGTTACGGTCAGTCTGCTTCTTGAAACGGCGATAAGATGCATCAAAATTATCATCTGAACGAAGTACAATACCAGGCATATCACATCACCCACTTTCTTTTAAAATTTTTTGGAAAAGAGATTGTAGCTTAAATTAGATTAAATCTAGGTTTATAATATTGTTACACTTAGAAACAAAATGCCAATATATAATTTATATATATAAATTAAAGCTATTTATATATAATATTTTATAATAATTCTTTTAGAAAATAAATATTAGGAATTATTATGACATACACAAAATTATTAGGTTCAGTAGCTTTAGCAACACTTTTAGCAACAAGTTTTACAGGTTGTGATAGCGATGATGATACGGATACAACAGATCTTGAAACAAAAATCACAACAACAGAACAAGCCTTAGCAGATGCAGAAGCTAAAGCAACAACAGCTGAATCAGCATTAGCAGATGCTGAAACTAAAGCAACAACAGCTGAAACAGCTTTAGCTGATGCTGAAAATATTTTAGCTAGTGTATCATCTGAACAAGTTGTAATAGCAGAGTTAAAAATAGCTTCAAATAAAGCAATATCAGCATCTTTAGTTGGTGTAGAAGATAATGATAAAATTCCTTTTGCTGGTGGAAGTTTCTCTCCATATGAAAGAGTTGCTATTTTCCCAACAGTTAAAAAAGCTGATGGTACTATAGATTATGAAGCAACGTATGCAAAAGTTTCAGAACTTGCAAATACATTTGCTAAACATGTAGCAAATGTTGATGAGCCTACTTCAGATAGTGAAACTTTTAAAGCTACAAACTGGATTTTAGCTGGGTATGAGTCTACAGAAACTGCAACAGATGAAAATGTTAAACATCACATGTTAGGTATTCCTACAAAACATCCAATCAATCCAACTTTACCTATCTCTCCTGCAAATACTAAAAAAGTAAAAGTTGTTGAAATATGTAACTCTGGTTATGCAGGTAAAGCATTAGGTGTTACAAATGTTGGTGGAGAAAATGGTGCTAAAGTTGCAGAGGGTGTTTACCACTCAACAGCTCTTCCTTGTGAAGTAACTATCTATAATGATGATAAAGCTATCTATGTAGATATGTTAAATCCTGAGACTATTTTTACTCTTTTCTTTACAGAAGTATTTACATCTGCTGAAATGGCAAATACAGATTTTAAAGCTGAAATGATGGCTCTTCCAACACAAGTTAAAAAAGAGATAACTGCTATGGTTTACAGTGCTTTTGAAGCTGAAACATTTACTAAAACATCTATAAAAATGGGGACTATCTTCTCTTCAATGAGTAAAGCATTAGGAACAACAGATACAGCAAGTGGTGGAAATGAGCCATATAGACATTACTCATATACAAGTGATGATGCGACAGAGTTTACATCAACAGATGCTAAGCATATAGCTGAAAAAATTATTGCTGTTATGACAAAGGATACAGATACAAATGTTGGTGTTCAAGAGAGTGCTTTAAAAGCTCTTTTACCTAGTGATATTGCTGGTGTAACTCCATCATGGAGATCAGGAAGATTAGAGCCATTAAAAGTTCCAGGTGGGTCTTGGATAGTTGAAGCTTGTTCTCCAACTTATGCAAAAGAGGCATTAACAACTGGAGAATATCATACAGGTGCATTACCTTGTGAAATTTCTGTAATGGTTAATCCAGATGATAATAAAACTATTGATGTGTCGTTTTTAAACCCAGAATTTATGTTTGGTGCAATGTTTGAAGATTCTTTAAGTGGTATGGATGCAGATGCTACAACAGCATTTAATACTATTATCAATAATATTAATGGAGATTTAAAACAGATTGTTGATTATGCGATGGAGTATAATGTAACTGGTTTTGATGGAAGTAACACACAAATTACACCGATTAATTATTAGTAATAAATTTATGGTGGTCTGAGAGAGATTCGAACTCTCGGTGGTTTGCACCACACAACCTTTCCAAGGTTGCACCATCGGCCACTCGGACATCAGACCATATATTTTTAAGAGGTCGATATTTTATCCCTTTAATACTTAAAAGAACATCTTTCCCCTCGTAATGAAGAACAAATCTGGTCTATATCTTTTTTATTGATTATACATTCTAAATTTGATGAACCTGCTAGAGATGACGAGATAATTATTTCATCTTCTGCTGAGATAACGATTGTAGGAATATCAATATTTTCATCCTCCATAAATTGTAAAACTTCAGAGCTGATACCATCTGTAAGAAAAAAATCTAAAATGATAAAATCATAATGATTTTTTGTTAGTAACTCTTTAGCTTTATTTACTGTATCTGTTATAGTCATATTAAAGGTCATTTGGAGATGTTCCATTAATATTTTTTGATAACTTTCACTATCTTCAACAACTAAAACAGATTTTGCATCTTGAGGGGCCTGATTTACATGGTAAGTATGGGATTCTATCATAGGTGTTGTAATAGAGATAAAAAAGCTACTTCCTTTGCCCTCTTCACTCTCAACCCAAATTTTACCATTATGTAGCTCTTCAATGATTTTTTTACTTATCATCAGACCTAAACCTGTACCTTTATGCTCTTTTTGATAACTATTTTCCACTTGTGAAAAGGCTTGAAATAGTTTTCCTATAGACTCTTCTGATAAACCTATACCATTATCTTTTACTTCAAAAATATATCTGTGCTTATCTGCATTGTATTCAATACTTAGAGAAACATCTCCACCTTTTGGAGTAAATTTGATAGCATTTGTTAAAAGATTAATTAAAACTTGTCTAAATAAACTTTTATCTATATAGAGATTTAAAGATATAATATTTGGCATTTTAAGAGTAATATTTTTATTTTGAGCAAGTGTAGATGTTAATGTTTCTACCTCTTTTAAAACATCAGATATATTACTAAGGCTAGGTTTAAATTGCATCTTTCCAGCTTCTAGTTTTGCAAAATCTAAAATAGTATTTACAAGTTCTAAAAGATTCTTTCCAGCAATATTTATTTTTTCAACATACTTTTTAACATTAGGAGGAGTATCTTTTTTTATCATTAAAATTTGTGAAAAACCAGTAATAGCATTAAGAGGAGTTCGTAGTTCATGAGACATATTTGCTAAAAACATATCTTTTGATTTATTGGCACTTTCTGCTTTATCAGCAAAACTGATTAAAGATATTTCACGTTCTGTTACAGAGAGATGTAGGTCTAAAACCTCTAAAAGAAGGTTTATCATCTCAACAAGATAGTTACTATTATGATTTTCTTTGAGTTTAATACCTATAAAAAGATTTTGAGCTTTATATCTAATCTGTTTGACAATAGTAAACTTTTTATCAAAAATATTTTCTGTATGAACATGAATATTTTCTATCGCCCAGCTAAGTTCAGAGGAGATAGTTTCCTCTATCATCTTATTTAAAGTAGTCTCTAAACCACTTTTCTCAAACTCTTTTAAATCTTTATGATAAAAAAGTTCTGTCATATTTTTCATAGCATTTATACTAGAAGTTAAAGAGAGCTGACCATCTTCTAAGGAGTTTTTTAAAGATGTATCTAAGTGTAATTTTAACTCATCTGTATACTCTTTGAGTTGAGAGTATTTATCTGTAATTAATGTATCATCTTTAGCTAAAATAGCTTTTTTAAGTTGATGATATGTTATATGCCAATTATCATGGATAACCTGTATATCTGTTACATTAAAACCAAGAACATATTTATATTTTGCATTTTGTGTTAGGATATTTATAACTTTTCCAAACATACATTGAGTAGGGTTTTCTTCTATATCATCTAAAATTTTAACATCATGCATAGAGATAGCCATAGATATTTTTTGCATAATTAATTTATGAACATTAAAACCTATATAGAGTTCATTTTGTGCATTTATAGATTGAGATTGAGTTCTATTGGTATTTTTTTCTTTTTCTATATAGTAACCATCATTCATAAGATGTTCAACCAAACGTAAAAGTTTAGTAATAACAATTTTGTTAGCTTTTACAACTTCATTTACTTCAGACATTTTTGAAACTATTTCATTTATTGCCCAAAACCCATAACTTACTTTGGCTGGTTCTAATTTTATTGAGTAATGTACAGAACCTATAAAATGTACTTTTTCTATATAGTGTGCATCTACTGGAGCATTAAGAACAAAGGAAAGGAAATTTTTTATCTTTTTAAGAAGCATACTTCCATCAGTATGCGCTAGATAAACACTAAGATAGGGATTGTTTAAAAGATAATTTTGTGCAAATTCATCAATGATAATATCACTTAAAGAGTCTGCAAATTCTTTAAAATTATCTCTTGATTTTAAATCATCTTGAGAGATAAAAAAACTATTTAATAGTGTATTAATTTCATTTTGATGCATTTGGAACTCTTTTTAAATATATTTTTGAATAGTTTCTTTTAAGTGTGTCATATCTATAGGTTTTGAGATATAGTCGGTAAATCCATGCATTAACATTTTTTCTTTATCTCCACTTACTGCTAAAGCTGTAACGGCAATAATTGGCTTATTAAAATCATTTTTACGTAGCTCATTATAAAGAGTAAATCCATCCATCTCAGGCATATCTATATCACTTAAAATGATGTCATAGCTATCAAGGTTAAGTTCTAAAACATTTTTGGCTCTATCATAAACCTCTACAATAGCATCTTCAAATACGATTTCAAGCATATCTTCCATAACCATACGATTAAGTTCATTATCATCTACGAAAAGGATTTTCATTTTTTAATTCCTTTGATTATATCCATAATAGTATGAATATTTTCATCATCTTTATAGAGCTCTTTAATCTCTAAAAATTTCTCTAAATTGTTTAAAAATAGGTCTATAAGTGTTGGGTCAAAGTGTGTTCCTGCATCATTTTTCATAATAGAGAGAACTTTTTCTAGTGGCATAGGTTCTTTATAACAACGTTTAGAACTAAGAGCATCAAAAACATCTGCTATGGAAATTATACGAGCATAAAGATCTATCTCTTCACCCTTAATACCATAAGGATAACCTTTACCATCCCAACGTTCATGATGTTGGAGTGCTATAATATGTCCCGCTTTTAAAACAGGAAACTCATCTGCACCATCTAACATTTTAGCACCAAGTTCAGCATGAAGTTTCATAATTTCAAACTCTTCGGGTTCAAATTTTCCAGGTTTTAAAAGAATTTTATCGGAGATACCAACTTTACCAATATCATGAAGAGGTGCAGCGTATAAAACAAGTTCACACTCCTCTTCATCAAGACCATAAAGATGTGCTAAAAGCTTAGAGTAGTGGCTCATTCTTTTAATATGACCACCTGTTTCTAAATCTCTAAACTCACTAGCACGACCAAGACGGATAGAGATCTCATACTCTGTTTTCTTTGCCATTTTTAAACTATTATTTAACTCTTTTGTTCTTTCTTGAACTTGCTCTTCTAAAATTTGGGTTTGATTTTGAACCTGTTTATGATATTGATTCATTTTTGCATAGTTCAAAGTTCTTGCACATAAAATCTCTATATCATAAGGTTTGGAGATAAAATCACTCGCACCTTTTTCAATAGATTCTTGCTCTTTTTCTGCATTAGCTGTTACCATTAAAACAGGGAGTTGCTCAAATTTTGGAATCTCTCGGATAGTTGTTAATACAGTTAATCCATCCATTACAGGCATACTAATATCTAACAGAACTACATCAAAATCTTGTTTTTCTAGTGTATCAAGTGCTTCTTGACCATTTACAGCATTCACAATCTCTACATTTTCATAATCCATAAATGCTGCTTCAATTAAATCTAAATTAAATGGTTCGTCATCCACCGCTAAGATTGAAATAGTTTCTGGCATAGTTCCCCCTATTGAGTACAATTAATTCATTTTACAAAACATTAACTATGCTTATCCTGATTTTAGATGAAAATGATGATATTAGTGAAGAGGGGAAAGGGTCTTGTTTCTATATTTCACTTTAATTTTTTGATATATAAGCTATAATTTAGTTCAAATTTAAAAAAGGTTAAATTATGCTAGATATTGCGTCATTTTTAAAGCTCTTAAAAGAGTCATTTAGAGATTTAATGCCAATCGTATTGGTTATTTTATTTTTTCAATTAGCTATTATTCAGACTATTCCTGATAACTGGTTAGCAACAACTATCGGTCTTACTATCGTTGGCGTTGGTCTTGCTATTTTTCTTATGGGTCTTGAGGTTGGAATTTTCCCAGTTGGAGAGGGTCTTGCGAGTGATTTTGCTCACAAGGGTTCAACTGGTTGGATTGTTCTTTTTGCATTTATGATAGGTTTTGGTACTACTGTTGCTGAACCTGCTCTTCTTGTTATCGCAGATAAGGCAGCGTCTATTAGTTCGGGTCGTATCGACGCATTTACTCTTAGAATGGTTGTTGCTTTTTCTGTTGGTTTTGCTATTGTTGTAGGTGTTTGGAGAATTATTAAAGGTCATCCAATTCATTACTATATCATCTCTGGGTATCTTTTAGTTGTTGCGGCAACTTTTCTTTCACCAAAAGAGATAGTTGGACTTGCATTTGACCTTGGTGGTGTAACAACTTCCACAGTTACAGTTCCACTTGTTGCAGCGTTAGGTATAGGTTTAGCATCTACTATTAAGGGAAGAAACCCTGTTTTAGATGGTTTTGGTCTTATCGCTTTTGCTTCATTAACTCCTATGATTTTTGTACAATTTTACGGTATTTATGTTTATCAATTTGTAGAAGCAGTAGAAGTTGCACCCGTTATAGTTGCAGCAGCAGAAGTAACAGAAGCAACTATTGATTTTAGTGTTTTATCACTTATCAAAGGTGTATTTAGCGTTGCATTAGATGTTGTTCCTATTCTTGCAGTTATTCTTTTCTTTCAATATGTAATTATTAAAAAGCCTATTGCAAACTTAAAAGAGGTTCTTATAGGATTTGGTCTTGTAATTATAGGACTTGATGCATTTATTATCGGTCTTGAGATGGGTCTTTTCAGTCTTGGCGAGAGTATGGCATTTCAACTTACTCAAAATGGTAGCAATATGATTATCTACTCATTTGCATTTGCTATCGGTTTCTCTACAACTATGGCAGAACCATCTTTAACAGCTATTGCTAGAAAAGCAAAAGAGATTAGTGATGGGAAGATTAACGATTTTGTTCTTCGTATCTTCGTAGCTTTTGGTGTTGCTTTTGGTATCGCTCTTGGTGCTTTTAGAATTGTAAATGGTGGAGATATTGTTTATTTTATTATCGTTGGGTACGCATTTGTTATCACACTTACTTTTATAGCTCCTAAATATATTATTCCTATCGCTTATGATAGTGGTGGAGTTACAACTTCGACTATTACAGTTCCACTTGTTGCTGCTCTCGGTCTTGGTTTAGCTACAAATATCCCTGGTCGTGACCCTCTAATAGATGGTTTTGGTCTTATCGCTTTTGCTTCACTTTTCCCTATGATTACGGTTATGGCTTATGGTGTTATTACAGATAAAATGGGTATCAAAGGTCAGCACGAACTTGAAGAGATTCATATTGATGAACTTCGTCATGCTCTTGAAGATGCAAACAATATGGGTCTTTCAACGGTTAATGTTCACGGAACGGACAAACGTCACTCTTATGAGATGCAATTTTCAGCAGTTCATGTAATTGTACCTCATGATATGGAAGAGAAAGCTCTTTTATCGGCTAGAGAAGCAGGTGCTAGAGGTGTTACTATTATGAAAGCACATGGTATGGGTCTTGAAGAGATGGAAAATTTCTACAATAGACTTCATGCAGATTCAACAGATTCAAATCTTATGTTTATTACACCAACAAAAAATGTTGATAAAATAACAAATGCTATTATGCACGATTTAGATATTACAGGACAAGGTGAAGGTATCTCTTTTGCTTATCCAGTACATAACTTAAAAGGTTTAACTCTTAAAAGTAGTGACCTTTAAATAGCTAAAAATACAGGTAGAAATAAAATAGAGGTTTGCTAAAGCAAATCTCTATAATCATATTTATCTAAATCAAGATAATATTTTTTATCTTTGATAATAATTCTTTCATCTGTCTCAGCTCTTTTTTTAAACTTAGACTTAATCTTATGTACTTTCTTTTCAGATATTTTTTGATCTTTTAGATAATCTTTCAGTGAAATAATCTTGTGAGTTTCTATCTCTTTTGTTATCTCTATTTTTTTTGGAGTAGTTTTTAGAGGTTTTGAACTTTTTACTATTAAAATATTTAACTTATTTTCTAAATTTTCTATTTTTTCTAGTAACTGTTTGTTTTGTTCCTCTAAAGTTTTAAAGTGTTGCTCATTGAGTGATGCAGTTGTTACTCTTTTTATAGGAATAACTGTTTCATCAACTATAACAAGTTTTACACCATCTTCGATTACACTTTGTAAAGAACCACGACGTACTCGGTTATGAATAGCTTCTTTTGATACACCAAAATGTTGGGCAGCTTTTAGTACACTCATTTTACTCATAGCTAGTGTCCTATCTCATATTCTCAAACGTTAGAGGAGCATCCCACTCACCTTCACGAACCATAGCCATAACTTTTTGTAACTCATCAAGTTTAGCACCTTTAACACGAATAGAATCACCCTCTATCTGAGCATTTACTTTGAGTTTCATCTTTTTAATATCAGCCGTGATTTTTTTAGCCTCTTTACTTTCAATATAATCAACAACTTTAAAAGTAACTTTTCTATTTCCACCTGAAGAATCTTCAACTTTAACTTCATCAAGAACTTTAGATGATAAACCCTGCTTTAAAAATTTTGCAATTACTATATCTTTTAGTGCATCAAGTTTGTTATCTGATGATGCTATTAAAACTAAAGTTTTTGCTTTTTCATTATGTGTAATTTCATAAGTTGTTCCTTTAAAATCGTAACGATTAGAAACTTCTCTATCTACTAAATTTATAGCATTTTTAAAATTTTGTCCATCTATTTTTGCTGTAATATCAAATGAGTGTTCTTTTGCCATCTAAAATCCTTGTTTAGTAAGTTTTTTTGATTATAGCATATTTAAAATATTAGCTATAATTCTTCTAGGAGCAGTTTTATGAAAAATAATGATGAAGAGAGAGATATAGATACAGATAATATACCGAGTGATTTTAGTTACTTAACTGCTATTGTAAATGATATTCAAACACCTGCAAATAACCTTTATGGCTTTTTAACTATTTTAGAAGAGAATATAGATGACCCAAGATTAAAACATTATATAAATAATGCTAAAGAGAGTGCAAGTTTTATAAATGAACTGACTACTTCTGTATTGGATAGAGCTTTTAACGATATGGAGAGTAAAAATTCTAAATATGAGATGGTAAATAGTGCAAAATATTTTTCAAAAATATCTGAAATTTTTGTTGCTAATATGTATAAAAAAAGTATAAGTTTTAATGTTTTTATAGACCCTTTACTTCCAAAAGAGATAGAGATAAATAGTTTAAAATTGAAGAGAACCATTATTAATCTTATAGATAATGCTTATAAATTTACTGCTAAAAATGGTTGTATAGAGTTTTCTGTCCGTTACAAAGCTAAAGATAATAAGCTTCATATTTTTGTAAAAGATAATGGTATAGGGATTGAAAAAAATAAGCAAAAAGAGATAATAAAAGCTTTTAAACAAGTAGAAGATAATACAAATGCTATCTATGGTGGACATGGATTAGGATTGGCAATATGTTCTTGTTATATTAATGAGTTTAATGGTCAATTAAAAATTGATAGTGAATTAGGTAAGGGAAGTACATTTTATTTTGATTTACCTATTCAAAAGAATAGTAGTGAATCTACATTTAAACCACTTGATAATAAAAATATACATATCTGTATATTAATGGATAAACATAATAGTTGTAGTGCAAACAATATTGGTCGCCAACTTATGAGTATGGGTGTTAAAAAAGGGCAGATAAAAGCTATTGAAAGTATTAGCAATATTGAAAAAGAAACGACACATATTATCTCCTATCAAAGTAAAATATCTTTAGAGGTTGTTCTGTTTTGTGGTAAAAATAGGATTGAAAATCTTATTATCGAAGAAAAGCTTTTTTCAATTTCAAGAAACCAAGAAACTTGTATAAATTTAATTATCTCTCAATATGGATATTTTACAGATACTTTATACTCCTTTATAAGTCAAAGTAAAACACCAAGAATTTTAATTGTAGATGAAAATAGAATAAATATAGCTCTTTTAAAAGGTATTTTAAGTGAAGAACTTTGTATTATAGAAACTGCTAACACTGCACAAAAAGCGATAGATATGATAAATCAAGCTATTTTAAAAGACAAAGCATATACTCTTATCTATATGGATGATTTAGAGAGTGTTATATCAAGTGATGAAGTTCTAAATATATTACGTCGTTTAGAATCAAAAAATTCTTTAGATAGAACACTTGTAGTCTCAACATCAAGTGATGAAGAGATACATAATAGTTCTTATGATTTTCATGTAAATAAACCATTTAAAAAAGATGAAATAGTTACTATTTTATTAAATTTAGAAAACTAAAAACTAGGACTCCCATCAAATCCAAATCCACCACCAAACGAATCAAATGATGCAAAGTTAGGGTCACTATATCCTGCCATTGCAGATTTTGAGCGAAGTTTTTCTATATCTGCTTTACTTGATATATCTTGTGGACAGACTAGAGTACACTCATTACACAAAGTACATGCCCAAACACCATTAGTTTGAATAGTATCTATCTTCTCTTTCTCATCATCTTCACGTTTATCACTTACATATTTCCAAACACGAGTAAGGCTAAATGGTCCTAAAAACTCATCATTTACAGCAAAAACTGGACAAGCACTATAACAAGAACCACATAAAATACAATCACTTTGTATCTCATTTATCTTTTCATTTTCTTGTGTAAGTGAAACGCTATTAGTTATACGAGATAACCAAGCTTTAGCTTTTTGATTTTTTTCATAAGCTTTGCTCATATCTACAACTAAATCTCTAATAACAGGAGTATTTTGAAGAGGTTCTATTAAATCTCCATCTTGTACTTTATAAGAACAAGCTAAAACTTCCTTACCATTCACACGCATAGAACAGCTTCCACAAATGCTACTTCTACATCCACTTGCAAAAGTAAGAGAGGAGTCTTGTGTAGTTTTAATAGTTGTTAAAAGTGAAAGGAGTGTTACATCATGAACATCAACTTCAAACTCTGCTAATGTTTCTCTTTGAACTCTTATTTTCATTTTACTACTCCATCTTTATCTATTATAGTATGCATAGCAAACTGTTTATCCTCTTGTGGTGCATCAACTCTAAAATGAGCTCCACGGCTTTCATCTCTTGCTATTGCACCTATTAGAACTAGACGGCTGAGTTCTAGTATATTTTTGAACTCTAAAAACTCCACTCTGTTTGTATTGTATATTTTTGAGTTGTCTGTTATACCCATCTTTGGAATATCTGTTATAAACTCTTCCACTTTTAAAAGAATATTTTGAAGCGTTTTTTTATCTCTTGATATGCCTACATTTTTATAAAAAACATCGCCTAACTCTTTTTTGATTTTATAAAAATCTATCTCTACATCATCACTAAAATTGTCTAAGATATAATCTGTTTTAGATGCTTTTATCTCATCAATATTTTTAGCATATTTTGCTGAGTTTTCGCCAACTTGTTTACCAAAAACTATAAGCTCTAAAAGAGAGTTTCCACCAAGACGATTTGCCCCGTGAACTCTATGGTTTGCACACTCTCCAACAGCATAAAGACCTTTTACTATCGTAGAGGAACTATCATCAACTTCGATACCACCCATCGTATAATGAGCCACTGGTTTTATAGGAATAAGGTCATAAACTGGGTCTATATTTTCATACAGTTTTGCTAATTTTCTCTCTTGAGGTAACTCTTCATCTATAAACTCTTCGCCTAAATGACGAATATCTAAAAATATCTCTTCGCCTTTAGCCGTCTCATTATGAATAGCACGAGCCACTTCATCACGCGGTGCTAACTCATCTGTAAAACGCTCTCCTTTTGAGTTTAGAAGATGCCCACCAGCACCTCTAGCACTTTCAGAGATTAAGATAGAGGAGTTTTTAAGAGCTGTTGGATGAAACTGTATAAATTCCATATCACTTACTCTAGCTCCAGCTTTCATTGCGATAGCTATACCATCTCCTGTTGAAGCAGTTGAATTTGTTGAGTGTTTATCGTATATACGACTATATCCACCCGTTGCAACTATAACTGCTTTTGCAGAGTAAGTTTCAATCTCTCCACTACGAATATTTAAAACAGTCGCACCATTTGTAGAGTTTTCATCTGTTAAAATCTCTAAAAGATAGCGTTCATTAAGTATCTCTATTCCAGCTTCTAAACATCTATCATAAAGAGTATGAAGTATTTTAAGACCTGTATAATCTTGAGCATAACAAGCACGAGGAGCAGAAGCACCACCAAGAGTACGTTGCGCTATCTTAGCATCTTTAGTACGACTAAAACATACTCCAATACTATCTAACCACTCAACTGCACTAGGAGCTTGTGAACAGAGTAAATTTATTGCTTCTTCACTTGCTATACCATGAGCAGATTTAAGAGTGTTTTTGATGTGAGATTCAACACTATCTTTTCCTGCATTACCAAGGGCAGCATTTATACCACCTTGCGCCATACATGTTTGACTTCTTGTTGGGTACTCTTTTGTAATTATAGTTACTTTTACACCATTTTCATGAGCTGTTAGAGCAGATGTAAGACCTGCACCACCTGAGCCTATTATTAGAATATCTGTTTGCATTATAATTGCCTATTGTTTTTATTATTGTAGTTTAGCGTAGTAAAAAGAATGTGAAGTAGAGGGGATAAATCCTTAGAAAGTTTCTAAGGATTATTTGAAATTTCTAAGAGTCTTTATCTTTCATAAACTCAGTTACATCATGACGAACAGAAAGGTATTCGTCTATTTTTCCTTTTTTATCATGAAGTGGAATAATTGTTGTATTTACATAGTAAGCACTACCATCTTTAGCACGATTTTTAATTATACCTTGAAAAGGTACACCATATTTTATATCATCCCATAAAGCTTCAAATACTTTAGAATCCATATCTGGATGACGTACTATACTATGTGGTTTTCCTATTAATTCATCTCTTTCATAACCAGAAATTTCACAAAATTTATCGTTTACTTCTGTGATATTTCCTTTTAAATCAGACTTAGAAACGATAGCACTATTATTAAGTGCATGTGTAAATTCTGTTAGTTCTCTTTTTGATTCTGTTGTTTGGGCTAGTGCTTTAATTGTTCTAGCATAAATACCTAAACTAAATAGTAATAAAAGTGTTGAAACTATTAAAAGTTTTTGAACAAGTGCATCAACTTCTACACGTAATGCTTCAGATGTATTAAATGAGAATAAGATTACTTGGTTTATATCTTTTATAATACTATTTTTTTCAAGAGCCATTTTTAACTCTTTTAAGCTTTTCTGTTTTGTTTGTATCATTTTAAGATGTTTATTTAAACTATCAGCATATTTTGTTGAGTTTAAACGTACCATTTTTTTGTAAGATTGGTTAAGTGCCGCTTTAAATAGATAGTTCATAAATCTTTTATCAGAAGCTGAAAGTGATCTTTTATTTTTCATATAGCTTTCATAACTATTGATAGCCCATGTAATAGAGTTATGCATAACCGCTTTATCTGTTTTAATATCTTCATAAATAAGAGTAAGGTTTGATTTTTTTTCATTGATAATCTTAGATATTCTATAAAGACGGTCATAATTTAAACCATTAAGTGTAGTAAGATAGTTTTCAATCATAAAATCAATAGTTTTAATAGATTTAGAAATTCTATCATTATCTACAGAAATTTCTGGATTATCTATTAAATCTATATGCATATCAAATGCACTTTTAAGTTCATAAGAGAGTTCTTTAAGATTAGATAACTCTGTTTCAGCTTTACGAATTTCCATATTTTTATTAAGGAAAAATATAATAATCGAGATTACAACTAAGAGAACGGGGATAAGAATAAGGTATTTTTTCATTTTATTTCATGCCTTGTAAGATTTTTGGTGTTTCACCCGTAAGGGTTTTTAAAAATGCTTCTATATTTTCAATACTTTTTGAACGAAGAGTAATGCCGAGTTGATGCTCTCTCATTTTTCTAATAGCTTGTTTAAGTGTCACTATTTTTCCATCATGAAAATAGGGAGCAGTAATAGCAATATTTCTTAATGTTGGAACTTTATAAACATTTTTGTCACGTTCACGCTTCGTAATGTCAATTCGACCATTGAGTTTTTTAGCCTCTTTATATTTGATAAAAATACCCATTTTTTGATACATACCTCCACCGATATTTACACCATTATGACAGTTAATACAACCTGTACTTTTAAACTGTTTATAGCCTAAAAGTTCTTGTCTGCTTAAATGTGTCTCTCCACGTAAAAATTGATCAAATTTAGAGTTTGGTGTTGTTAATGCTTTTTCAAATTCAGAAATAGCATTCGCAAAGTTTTTTTCATTAAGACCATCAGGATATATTCGTTCAAATTCATCTTTATATTTTGAGTTTTTGAGTTTTGAGAGTACCATTTTTATTGTTGTTGCCATTTTAAGAGGGTTTGTAATAGGTAATAAAACTTGTTCTTGTAAAGTTTTAGCTTGACCATTAAAATGTTGCACAAAGTTAAATGTTGCATTGAGCACTGTTGGTGTATTTATAAGACCTTCTTGAGTATCTACACCAAATGAGTATTGGATTGAATTTGCTCCATTTCCAGGAAGATTATGACATGATGCACAAGATATTGTTCCATCTTTTGAAATCATTGGTTCAAAAAAAAGCTTTTTTCCCAATTCTGCTCTTAAACTATTATAAATAGCATTAGGAACAGGTTTTATAGAAGATTGAGCATATAGTGATAACGAGATTAGTGTCAGTATAAATGATTTAATAAAAATAGGAACAACCTTCATAAATATATTTTTGTATGGATTATAGCATAGTATGTAATCTCAAATATTAAATACTATATTTACAGTAAAATAGCGATTAAATAATATCTAGTTATCCGTAAAATTCCAGCAATGATTAAAAAAAGAGTAAAATTTAATTTTAATAAACCAGCAACTAAGGTTAAAGGGTCACCTACAATAGGAAGCCACGAAAACAGTAAAATAAAATAACCATACTTATGCCCATAATCTAAACTTTTTTTCCCAACTCTTGATTGAGTTAATCTATCTTTTGTTTTATCATAAAGCCAATATCCAAACCAATAATTAACAATAATGGCAAGAATATTTCCAGCTGAAGCATACAATATAGCATTTAGCAGAGACATATCATTTAGTAAAGCGGTAGCAAAAGCTATCTCTGAAGAAAAAGGAAAGATAGTAGCTGCTAAAAAAGCAGATAAGAACAGTGCTAGTTCAGCCATATTGATTATTTAAAGATTAATCATCTCTATATTTTGAGATACCACATGCTTGATTTGGAGTTGGTGGATGCTCTTTTAGATATGTTAAATCTTGAAGTGTTTGTGTTAAAACTTTTTTTTGTTGCAAAATAGGAAGCATAATATTATCTTTTTCATTTAATGGAACACTCCAATCTAAAAGGAGGGTTTGTACCTCTTCATCTAACTCAGCCAGTGCATTTTCTATATGTTTTATTGAATTCATAAGAGTATTATAACATTTCTTTAGATATAATTCCACTCTCATAATTTTGAGAATTTTACGTAAGGAGCTATCGATGCCTAAAATGAAATCGGTAAAAGGCGCTGTTAAGCGTTTTAAAGTTAAGAAAAATGGTCAAATTAAACGTGGTAAAGCGTTTAGAAGCCATATTCTAACTAAACAAGATGCTGCAACACGTCGTGATCAAAACAACCCAGCTGTTGTTTCTGATGCAGATGCTGCAAACATCAAGGCTATGATTAACTAAGACTTTTTTTAAAGTTTTAAGATAATTATAAATCTCCAATTATTAGATTAGTTGGGCAAGTCCATACAAGAATATGGCACCCTGAATATAGTATATAGTATATAGTATATAGTATCTGGGTAAAGAAAAAGGAAAAGTATGCCAAGAGTAAAAACTGGTGTTGTTCGTAGAAGAAGACACAAAAAGATATTAAAATTAGCAAAAGGTTTCTATAGTGGTCGTCGTAAACACTTTAGAAAAGCTAAGGAACAAATTGAACGTTCATGGGTTTATGCTCATAGAGATCGTAAGCAAAAGAAACGTGATTTCCGTAAATTATGGATTGTTCGTATCAATGCTGCTACTCGTTTAAATGGAATGAACTACTCAACGTTTATGAATGGTCTTCATAAATCAGGTATCGAACTTGACCGTAAAATTCTTGCTGATATGGCTATGAACGATTCAGCTGCATTTACTGCTGTTGTTGACGCTTCTAAAGCGGCATTAGCTAAATAAGTTTAAAAGACCTTTTTTTAAAGGTCTTTTGAAATTATCTTCTCTCTTTTAAACCTGCTCTTTAGAAATTTTGTTTAGATATAAAACTATATTACCTTTTGAGTTATAATATATTCCTAATGAATTCTTTCTCGATACAAAAACACCTCGACCATTAAAACTTTGTGTATGTTTAAATGTTTCTTTTAATATTTCTGTATCAAACCCTTCACCTTCATCTGAAATTTGAGTAGAAACATAACATCCTGACGCATGAGCAATTCTATCTATTTTAACAGTTATTTTCTTAGAACAGTTATTTTCTTTTTCTAATAATGTTTCAAAATATATATCTTCTTCAAGTAAATTATGTTTAATATCTGTCGTTATACCCAAGTTACCATGTTCATAAGCATTCATAAATAGTTCTGTAAAAACAACCGAAGAGGAGTTGATAGGTTCTTCATCTTGTGTAAATTCATGCCATATATTTAGGTACCAATCATTTGCATTATCTATTTCATCTAAAGATGTATCAAAAACTTTGGTAACTGATTTTGTATTAGTATAGCTAGGTGTATGAATAAAGATAAGAGTCAAATCATCTTCTTGACCACTTACTTTTCCAAAAAAGCTATTTTTAAAATCATTTTTAGTGAAGCTATTTTTAAAATCATCTTCTATAAAATCAGCATAAGGCTTATCTTTATAAATAGTATTATTTTCTGGAATACCATCGCTATATATTAAAAACTTTCTTATATCTCTAATATTATGACTTCCTACATTAAAAGTAGGTTGCCATTTACAAAGAGGAGGATTGTTTGACTTTATTCTTATGATGTTACCCTTTGTATCTTCCATTAACGTTACAGGCATTGCAAATTTAGAATAATAAATCATCTCATCATCTTTATCAATCAAAACATAATCGATAGCTAAAGCTTCCTCTTCTAATAGAATAGGTTTAATATATTCCATAGTTTCATGAATTAATATACTAAAGTCAAAAGCATCAAGAAATAACATTTTATCTATAATATGATTTGTAAAAGCGGTCATAAGCATAGCACTTAATGAAGCTGATAATCCTTTTCCCATTCCATCAACCACAAGATAAAAAGTGATATTATCATTAATAATTCTAGCACTATAAGCATCTCCACTCATTACATCTAAAGGTTTATATAAAAAATCAACAAATGTTTGTTCATCTGTTCCTATCATCTGATAATAAAAATCATTTCTGATAATATTTATCTCTTTAGCAAAAGCTAAATCTTCTTGATAAGAGCTGTATTCCTCTTTTTCTTGAAACTCTTTTAATTTTTTATTTCTTTGCTCTTCTAAAAAATTATTTGCTATTAAAAGTTTGGAAGCTTTTATAACGGTTTCTATCACTTCATTGTTTTTAATCGGTTTTTTAATGAAGTTATTTACATTAAGATGTAGAGCTTTAATAATAACAGTAATCTCTTCGATAGCAGATACTAAGATAATAGGAATATCTTTATTTTTTGCACGTATCTTTTCTATCATCTCTAAGCCATTAAGAATAGGCATATCATAATCACTAATAATTATATCTATATCATTATCTATAAATTTACTATAACCATCGGCACCATCATTAGCAAAAACAAGTGTACCAACTAAATCTTCAAAAATCATATCATATATCATCTGTGTTGTTAAATTGTCTTCAACAATTAGCAGATTTAAGGATTTAATATACTCTAAAGCGGAAGAGTTTTCCTCTAAAAAATTATTTGTCATACTTTAAACTTATTTAATTCATTTTGAAGTTTCTGCGCATCAGAGGAGAGAGTAGAAACAGTATTGTTTACTAAAGTTCTTAATTGAGTATTTTTAGAGGAGAGATGAATAATTTCATCCATATTTTTAATTAATTTTTTTGTTTTTGTTGCAATATATGTACTTTGATGCATCACTTGGGTAGATTTTATTTGTGTTATTTCAAGATTATCTTTTGTTTCTTGTGATGATGCAATGAGTTCTTGTGCAGATATTGAAATATGATTAATATTTTTTGAAGTTAAATCTGTACCCTCTGCAATTTCAACAACATTTTGAGTAATAAGATTTACATTAGAACTAATTTCACTCAATGATTTTTGAGTCCTTTCAGCAAGTTTTCTAACTTCATCAGCAACAACAGCAAAACCACGACCATGCTCACCTGCACGAGCTGCTTCAATAGCTGCATTTAAAGCAAGAAGGTTTGTTTGCTCTGAAATATCAGAGATAATACTTAAAACATCTTTTATATTTTTAGCCTGTTCTGTTAATGCTGAAACTTTTTCTGTTAAATCATTTTGATACATAGTATTTGTATTAATATCTTGAATTACTAAGTTAAGCTTATTTACAAAATCATCGAGTACATTGAAAGTATTTTCTAAATCTTCAGTTACGGTAATAGATGATTCTTCAACATTATCTAGTTTTGATCCGATTTCATCAACTAAAATATTAATATCAGATATTTTTTCTTCAGAATTTTCACTATTTTTTTCAAGTTTGAGTACTATACTTCCTAATTTTTCACTCTCTTTTGATGTTTTTGATGAAACATCTTTTGCATGATGAACAGTAGCTTGAAAAGCTATTATCATGGTATATAAGGCTTGAGAAATTTGAGAAATTTCATCTTTCCCCTCAACGATTACATTACAAGTTAAATCTAATGAGCTTGAAACACAATTAATTTTTTCTAATGAGCTTGTAACACTTTTATTAACACCTTTACTAATAGTAAAAATAATTATAAATATTAATATTGTAAAAATAAGATAAGCTAAAATTCTACTCCATGCATCTAATTTTGAATCAGAGGCAATTTGATTAAGAAGTATTGTGTTTTGATGAGAGATCTCATCATCAACTTTTTTAAGAAGGTTTATCTTTTTTGTTATTGTTTTAAACCATACAACACTATCAATATTGAAGTTACCAGTTATCGCTTTTTTTGTTGCAATATCTCTCATCTTATTAACTTCATTAACGGATGGTGCTTCCATCGTTGTTTTATAAAAAGATTTTACACTAGAGTTTGCCATCGCTAAAGATGAATTTAAAAATGCATTCTGTTCAGCAACTAAAGTTATCCATTTAGCAAACATTCCAGAGCCAAATTTATTAGCAGCAAATGTAGCACTTAAAACCGCTCTTTCTATTCCAGCTCTCTCTTTTGACTTTAAAAAGTTTGTATAGGTATCAAGAGCTTTTACTAGTTCAGGAGTTTCTGCAAGTTTTGCTGTCAAAGAAACGATATTAAGAATTTTTTTATTCATTGAAGTATAGTAGTTTACTTCCTCTTTTACACTAATAGTAAGGTTGCTAACATGAGAACGGATAGCAGTTATTTTATCTATATTAGTTTTAAATGAGGAAATTTTTATTTTAAGTTCTTTTGAAAATAGAGCTAAATCTAGGGTATTAAGATATAAATTTAGTTCACTATTTCTTTTATCTGTTAAGAGTCTTTGTTTAGGTAAAATTTCTATAAATTTTTTCCCTTTAGAGCCTAAAAATCCAGCACTAGCCCCTCGTTCTTTTTGAGTTTCATGAATAAGAAGACTAAGTTTTTGAGAAAGTATATTTAACTTTTGAGCTTTTTCAATTGTATCTCTTTCATTATAAGCCTTGTCTATTGTTAAAGCGAGAATAACAAGAGAGAAAGTTACAACTAAAAAAAGTATTATGTTTAATTTATACTTAATCGTCATTATTAAGCCTTTCTAGCCTTGAAAACAGAAGTTAAATTTAGGTCACTTAAAAGTTCCATAAGTTTACTATTTCCTATTCTCATCTGAATATTAATTTTATCTTTTAAAATTAATTTATTAAAATAACCAATAACTGAAGATGTAATAGAAAGAGAATCTATAATGTTAATTGTGATACTTTTGTGAGATGTTTTTATAGCATCAGCAGTTGTTTTAATCTCTTGAAAATCTTTAACACTTTTGATGTTACCTGTTATTGTGATGATATTTGAAGAAGTTGTAATTTCCATTGTTTACCTTTGATATAATTATTACTAATAGTGTAGTAGGAAGATAATTAAGATTAACTAAATTTGCTTAGATTATCTATCCATTCTTTCATTTTTCTCTCATAACCTATACTTTTTAGTTCAATAAATTTGAATCTTTTTGAAAGATAGTCTTGTTTTACAAAACCTCCATAGTTATGGGGATTTAGATAATTCTTGTTTTCTTGTTTAATAGTCGTTGGAATATCTAAATTTAAACCATTTTGAACAGCATTAAGTGCAGAGTTTATAGCTAAATAAGATGAATTAGATTTAGGAGAAGCACAAAGATAGACTACCACTTGAGAGAGAATTATTCTTGCTTCTGGGTAGCCTATTTTATTGACACTTGTCATAGCTGAAGTGGATAGTGTAAGTGCTTGAGGATTAGCATTTCCTATATCTTCACTTGCGAGTATTACTAATCTTCTGGCGATAAAATCAGCACTCTCCCCACCATCAATTAAACGAGCTAAATAATAGACACTAGCATCAATATCTGACCCACGGATAGATTTAATCATAGCCGAAGTTAAATCATAATGAACACCAGCTTCACTACTTCCAGCTTGAAGTGCATTTGGACGAAGTGCTTTTAAATTTTGGAGGGAGATAGTCGTATCTAAATTTAAGGCAAATTCTAAGAGTTTTAGCATAGCTCTTGCATCACCTCCACTACTTGCTACTAAATACTCTTGAGCTTCTTTATCACAAAGAAGAGAAGCTTTTTCTATCGCTTTATCTGATAGTTCAAAGAGTGCTTTGTTTGATATACTTTTTATCTCAAATAACATTGAACGAGAACGAATAGCAGAGGTAAGGGAAAAAAAAGGATTTTCAGTAGATGCACCTATAATTAAAACAGAGTTATTTTCCATAACAGGGAGTAAAACTTCTTGCTGGTTTTTGGAAAGACGATGAACTTCATCTATAAATATAAGGGGTTTTTGAAGTGCATTTTTATATTGGTCAAATATTTTACGAAGATTTTCTACTTTTAAACTTGTAGCATTTAATTCATAAAATGGAAAATTCATCACTTTAGCAATAATTCTAGCGAGAGATGTTTTACCACTTCCAGCAGGACCATAAAAAAAGCTATGTCCTAAAACACCTTTTTCACATAAAATTCGTAAAGGAGCATCTTTATTAGATAGATGTTCCTGTCCTACTAAATCATCAAATAAAGTAGGTCGAAGTAGATGTGTAAAGTCCATTATTGTTAGTGAACTTTCTTTTTATTTCCAGCTTGTTCACGAGCAAGTTTTTCATCAGCTTTTAGAAATGTGAAAAGAGCTGAGTATTCACTTCTAGTTAAAAATCGAGTTTTTCCAGTTGGAAGATTATTCAGTTCAATCTCTGCAAAACTTATACGTTTAAGGTCCGCAACATCAGTACCAAAGTGAGCAAAAAATCGTCTAATTTCACGATTTTTACCTTCAGAGATAGCTATTTTTAAGATAGAGTAGTTATGCTCACTTTTTTGGATTTTATACCCTAAAAAAGGTGCAAAAGTCATAGATGTAACTTTAGAGTGAGAATGCCCACCTGCAGTAGCATCAGCTAACTCTAAACCGTTCATCATAGCATCTTCAATCTCTTTAGTTACTTCACCTTTTATCTTTACTTTATATATACGTTCAAGCCCAGAACCCATTAATGCAGTAGCAACTTTAGAAGCATCTGTTAAAAGTAAAACACCCTCCGTAGCATAATCTAAACGTCCAACAGGGATAAAATGTTTATATTTAGCATCTAATCCATCATAGATAGTCTTACGTCCACGTGGGTCATTTTTGGTTACAAGTTCACCCTTGGGTTTATTGTAAACAATCACTGTATATTTATCTCTAGCAGTTACTTGTTTACCACTTACATAAACATCAACCTCTTTTTCATCAACTTGTGTAGCAGGATTTTCTTCTATCTCACCATCTACTCGAACATAACCATCTTGAATAGCCTTATCAGCTTCACGACGTGAATAGCTTGAGTGGTGTGCAATATATTTGTTTAATCTCATCATTTGTATAAAAACCTTTTAGTTTAATTTTTGTTTTTTTTCTTGTTCTTTTTTTTCTTCTTGTCTTTCTTTTTCTTTTTTGGACGATCACAACCCGTAGCCGATATTTTACCACTATTTTTTTTGAGAGTGCTTTTACAGATACATTTTATTTTTGTAAGCTCTTTAACTGTTCTAAAACATTTTTTCTTTCTATGCTTTATAATTTTCTTTGCTTTTTTTTCATCAATATCTTCAAGAGTTATTAACTCTTGTAATGTAGCAGTATTAATATTAATAGCACTAAACAGTATATTTGTTGTTATAAAAAATAGTAATAAGATTTTTATCATTTAAGAATCCTTCTTTTATGTTTCAGTATTATATTCAATACTAGCTAATGAAGAAATTAATAAATAAATGAAAAAAACTCATTAATTATTGCTATAATACCAAAAAAAATAAGGGTGTTTTCTTATGATAAATAGATTGACTTTTTCTTCGTTTATTTTAGTTGCTTTTTTTGGATGTAGTAGCTATAATGATATTAAACATGAGCCAACATTTAGCGCTGATATAGTTGATACTGAAAGTTGGTATGATGATGCAAATAATAATGTCTATAAAATGAATGTTATAATTCCTGAACCAAATGAATATAAATGTGCACCTTATGATAATCCTTTTGGAACGGAAAGACCTTGTACCCTTGTAGATATTGATGGTGATTCGAATCCTAGTGATGAGTATAAACCTATACTGCATGTTAATATGTCTACTGAGAATTTTGGAATAGAAGGTGCAGTAGAGAATGCAATATTTAAAATCAAAGGAAATTACACAAGAAAAGCAGATCAAAAATCATATTCTATTAAACTTGATTCTGATACAAACTTATGGTTAAAACAGAGAAAGTTTTTATTAGCAAAACAGGAGGCTGATAGGTCTCGTGTTAAAAATAAATTAGCTTTTGATCTTTTTAGAAAAATTCCTAATATTACAAGTCTAAAAACACAATTCATACATCTATTTATTAATGATATTGATTATGGATTATTTACTCATGTAGAAGCACCTCGAGAAGAGTATTTAGTGAATAGAGGATGGAATAAGGATGATAATTTATATAATGCAGAAAATTTTCAATTTAATTTGAGTGAAGCTCTTAAAACAGATGAGCAAGGGCAAGTATTAGATGAGGAAGCTTTTAGTACGGTTCTAGAGATTAAAAATGGAGAGGAACACTCACTAGTTTATAAGATGGTTTCTGCAATTAATTCAGAGATGCCTATTGATGAAGTTATCAATAAATATTTTAATCGAGATAATTATATTAAATGGTTAGCTATAAATTTAGTGATAGGAAATAAAGATACAACTTATCATAATTTTTATCTCTATAATCCTGTCTACAGTAATACTTTTTATTTTTTACCATGGGATTATGATGGAGCATGGGCAAAAGCAAAGAATTTGGGTAAAAGTGAGTATGGTATATCTGTTTGGTTAGAATCACCACTGCATAAAAAATTTTTAACTATTAAAAAAAATGCAGATGATGTTTATAAAATGGCTGAAGAAATAAGAACTAAATATATGTCAGATGAGATTTTAAGAGGATATTTAGATGGATATGAAGAGAGTGTCCGACCATTTGTTTCAAGATTACCAGACTCAGTACATAATTCAGATAGTACTTGGCTTGGGGCAATAGAAGATTTAGTAACTGGTATTCAAAATAATGTAGATTTATATAAAAGTGTTATTGGAGATCCTATGCCATTTAGACAGTATATTGAATATACTGCTTCAACTTCAACTTTAACTTTTTCGTGGGATGAATCAGTTGATTTAGAAGGTGATGAAATAATATATGATCTTTCATTATATGATGAAAATTTTTCAGATAAAATATTATCGGTTTCAAACATAGCAACAACAACTTATACTCAAAATTTATTATTAAAAGAGGGTAAATATTATTTAAAAGTTATTTCTCAAGATAAAAATAATCTAAATAGTTATCAAGAATCTTTTGATAGAACAAGAGTTAATGATAAAACACAACATGGTGTTTTGGCATTTTTTGTAGATTCGAATGGTGTAATTAGTTATGAATATTAAATAATGGAGTCTAATATATTGGATGTGATTGAAAAAAAGAAACTAAAAAAACTAAAACTTTCAAACCTAGCAGGAACATTTTTTAAAAATGCTCTACGTTCTAATTTAGATTTAACTGCTTTAGCAGATACTAAAGCTGGTATTTTAATCTCTATAAACGGTTTTATTTTAACTGTGAGTGTAACTGCTGCTGGTCTTGCTATACATAATAATGCTATGACTTATGCTTTTATTGCTATTATTTTAACATCTTTAGGTTCTATAATTTTAGCTGTTTTAGCTGTAAAACCTAGACGAAAAAATCGTTTAGTTAAAGAACAATATTTAGATGGTTATAATAGTTTACTTTATTATCAAGATATGGCTGATCATACTCCTCAAGAATATTCTATAGAGATGAATAACGTTCTTTTTAGTTCAGAAAAATCAACAGAAGAGATGATAATGCATCTTCATATATTAGGTTCAGAGATTAAGAAAAAATATTTTTGGCTAACTCAAGCATATACATTTTTTTCTATAGGTTTAGTTATAAGTGCTACATTAATGATATATGCACTTCTTTATGTTGAAGAGGAATCTATATATAATCTATCACAAGGTGATGTTATTTATAAAAAAGAGAAGTTTTATAATGTTTTTGAACCCTCAGGTGCAACAACTATGCCAGATGGTAAAGTATTGATTGTAGAGGATGAAAGTAGCGCTCATACCTTAAAATTATTAGAGATAGAAGATAAGAATAAAATTGTAGAGATAGGAAATCTCTACATGACAAAAAAGATTAAAAAGAAATTGAAAAAAGAGGTTGAAGATTTAGAAGCGATAACATCAGATAATAATATTGTATATGCAATTACATCTTTTAGCTTAACAAAAAGTCATAAATTTAAAAAAGCTCGTGAACAGATAATAATGTTTGATTATAACGATGGTGCTATAGAAAATTTATATTTTTATGGTAATTTAAGAGAGGAGCTTCAAAAAAGTTTTCCTAAAATATTTAAAAATACCTTATTTTCAAGGAATGCTATGAATATTGAGGGTTTATCTTTTAATGCTACAACTAAAAGTTTATTAATTGCTTTTAGAGCTCCTATTATAAATGGAAAAGCACTTTTAATTAGTATTGAAAATCCACAAGAGATGTTTTTGAAAAAAGAGAAACCAAAATTTTCCCAACTTTTTGAATTAGATATGAATGGATTGGGTATTAGAGATATTACATTTGATACACAAAAAAAAGGATATTGGATTATTGCAGGTACAAGTGGAGAGAGGAGTAGTAATTTTCAGTTATGGTTTTGGGATAGAAAAAATTCTAAAATTATACATGTTAAAAACCATCCAGATATAGGCTATGGGGAAGGGATTACTGTAATTAATAGGGATTCTACAGATGTTGCTCTATTGATAGTAGAAGATAATGGGAAAAAACCAAATAAATCTGCAAATTATATAATAATAGATAGAGATAGTTTATGAGATTATTAGTAATATTTTTTTTAGTATTCACACTTTATGGAAAGACACCATCAAAAGAAACTTGTTATACTGTTCAACTCATAAGTAGTTATAATACACCAGCGAAGAAGGAACTTTTTAATAAACGTACTTATGATGAAAGTTGTCGGGTATTAGAGGTAGGAAAGATGATTACTGTTAGATGTGGATGTTTTCAAGAAAAAGAGAAAGCTAAAGATATACTTAATAGAGTTAATAATGAATATAAACAAGCTTTAATAATGAAAACATATAGTTATCGATTTAAAGATATGCCTAAAGAAAAAATTGTAGAGGTTATATCAACTCCAAAAATAGTGAAAGTAATTGAGCTAGAAGAAGAGACAGTTGAAGAAGAGATAGAGTCTACAGAATTAAATACAACAACTGAAAAAAATATTTCTAAGATTATTGAAAAAAAGATAAGCAAAAAAAAGAAGAAACCGAAGAAAAAGAAAAAAGTTAAAAAGGCTGAACCTCTTAACGAAGAGATAGTAATAGAAGAAAAGAAGAAAAAGAAACCTAAAAAGAAAAAGAAAAAAGTTAAAAAAATTGAATCTCTTGAAGAGATAATTGAACCTTTTGAGGAGAATATAGATATTCAAGTAGAAGAAAAAAAGAAAAAGTTAAAAAAAGTTAAATATGTAAAAAAACGTCCAAAAAGATATTTTTATGATAAATATTTACAAAATTTAAAGAGTCAAAGAGCTATCGGACCATATCGATATAATTATGAGATAGGTGCACAATTTAGTTATGATTTTGTTTCAGTTAGTGAAGCTAATATAGATTATCAAGAGGAAGATTGGCGTAGAATAAGGGTTTTTCATAAAGGAAGTTTTTTTAATGAGAGACTATTTTATGAGATAGAGTATAGTTTTCTTGGCGAGGGTGCTTATAAAGATGTTTTAGTTGGCTATACGGATAGAATTAAATCTATTAATACAGAGTATAGAGTGAAATTTGGAAATATTAAAATACCATTTTCATTGGAAACATATACAAGTTCAAAATATATAACATTTATGGAGAGAGCTTTAACAGACTCTTTTTCTATAGGGCGTAAATTAGGAGGAGAATTATTACTTTCGACAAAATTTGATAATAATAGAATTAATCTCTTTGGAGCATTTTTTTCTAACTCTATAAATGAAAGAACGGATAATGAAGTTAATATGCCTGGATTTTCAGCTAGAGGAACATATAGCTATAAATTTAATAAAACACATCTTTTTTCAATAGGTGGAGCTTTTATGTATCAAGATCTCAATAAAGAAAGTATAAAGTTTAAGCAAGGTAGTGAATCAGATTTTATAAAAGAAAAATATGTTTCAACTAAAGTAAAAAATGTGTATAGTTTGAAAAAAAATAATATAGAATTTCTTTATATAAATAATAAATTTTCATTACAAGCAGAGTATGTAAAAGTATTAGTAGATGCAAAAAAAGATAAATATAGCTTTGATGCTTATTATATTGAAGGAAGCTATTTTGTAATTGGAAGAGGAAAAAGATATAAGTTTCTTACATCTACTCTTGCAAATGTAAAGCCAACAAGAGAGGGAGCATTAGAGATAGCTTTTAGATACTCTTCTATTGACTTAAATGATGATGGTCAAATAGGTTCAAATCCTGAAAATGGTGGTTCACAGATAGATTATAACTATGGATTAAATTGGTATTTAAACAAAGAGCTTAAATTTACATTGAATTATGTTGTTGGACAACCTAAAGGTACTGATGAGTATGATGGTTTATTACAGTTAATACAAGCAAGAGTGTTATTTGCTTTTTAAAATATAGAAGGAATATTTCAATGAATATTACAATGAAAATAGTGTTTGTAATGGTGAGTTTATTTGTGAGTGGTTGTTCTACTGCTGTAATATCAACAACATATAAATCATTACCAAAAGTATATGAGGATCATAATGCTACTCATGATAAGAAGAACTCTATTAAAGTAACACTTTTTAGGTTAAACAACTATACAGATACACCAAGAGCAGGTTTACGAGCTTCTAATATTTTAGAGGGGATATTAATAACAAAGGGTTATAATGTAACTGCACATATTGATGAAAAAACTCCATCATTAAAAAAAGCAAAAAAAATTGCTAAATCGGATAAATCAAAATATTTTATGTATGGTGGTGTAAGTGAATGGCGTTATAAAACAGGTATAGATGGTGAACCTGCTGTTAGTTTACAGATAACACTATACAAAACAAAAAATGCTAAAAAAGAGTGGAGTGCAACGGGATCAGATAGTGACTGGGGAAATGCTTCTATAGGAACAACAGCTCAAAACCTTATTGATGAGATGTTCTTATATTAATTAATTAAATAGTAGGTATAAACTTGGATATACAATCTAAAAGCAATGTTATTAAAGCAACACGTACAGATATTAAATCAAAATTAGATCATTTTCTAAAACTTTTACATGATAATGCTTATGCTGAAACACTTATTATTATGGCTCTTTATCTTACTTCTGGGTATCTTATTGACCCTGAAGACATCTGTTTAGTAAATGGTGAAGTTTCCTATATCTTAATTGTATTAGCAATTATTACACTTTTTCATGGATTTGAAAATGGTATATTAGCTATCGGTATAATAGCTTTTGCAATGTGGGCTTTTTACGATATTTTACCCTATCTAGATTTTTTAATAGCATTAATGATGACAATGATAAATGGAGAGTTTCACTATTATTGGACAAAAAAGATAGATAAAGCGGAGATAGATTCTAACTATAAAGCAGCAAAATTAGATGAGCTCTCTAAAGCTTTTTATGCATTAAAGATTTCACATGATCAACTTGAAAAAAATTATGTTGTAAAGCCGATGAGTATTAGGAGTTCTATTGAAGAGATTATAATTATGAATATAGAAAGTGATAATGATGAAAAAATAATAGATAAGAATCATATCTATTATGAAAATTTTCTTGGTCTTTTAGAAAAATCTTTTAATGTAAATAGTGCTATTTTAATCTATAAAAAAGAGAATCATAAAGATGATCTGTTTAGTTCTAAAACAGCAAATATTGTCTTTGGTTCTTATACTGAAGAAGTAGATGTTTCAATAGTCTTTCAAGATTATTTAGTTGATAAAACATTAGCTTATGGAATTCCTGTTTATGTAAGTGATGAATTTGGAGAACCAACAGCAACATTAGATACTGATAGTGATTATATTGCTGCTATTCCTGCTATTATTGAAAATGAAATGGTTGCTATATTAGCGATTAAAAGAATGCCTTTTATGTCTTTTAATAGAGAAATTTTAACATCTATATCTATACTATTAGAATATTTTTCAATAGAAGTAGGAAAAAAAGATCTTTTAGAAAACTCTGATACTATTACAATAGTTTCAGATAGAGATTTTCGATTTGAGTATGCACGATTACGATTTATGTTTTTAAAATATAAAGTTGATTCAATAATTTTAATTTTAAAAATTGATAATATATTGCAGTCTGCACGTGTTTATGAGAGAGTCAAAAAAATGTTACGTTCATTAGATAAAGTAACTTTAGTAGAGGAAAATGGATTTCATTATATTGTTCTTTTATTTCCATTACATGATAAAGCTGCTGCAGAGGGTTATTACAATCGTTTAATGTTTTTACTAAAAGGAGAAGATAAAAAACTTGAATTTATGACATTTAGTATGAGTCAGAATGAACTTTTAAATAAATATTTAAGAGAAGATTATGATCGCTAGTTTTATTTTATTTGTTGAACATAATTTTTTAATACTTTTTTTTGTACATATTGTTATTAGTGCAAGTGCTGCAAATATTTTATATAAATTTATGAAAAAACGTTTTGTAAAGGATTCTAAAAAGGTTAAAATGCAAGATGCAGCAAGAATACAATTAGTAGAACAAGAGAGTCCTATTTTTAAGTTATTTTTTGAAGTATCATTACATAAATATAATGATAAAACAACTAAAGTCTTTATCTTTTTTCTAAATTTTACAATTCCCCTTTTTGGAGTGTTTGTATCAAGTTGGTTAGCATGGTATTTAATGCATATTACCTACTCTAAAAAAGTGGAAAATACAAATATTTTAAATCTTGATGAATTTGGTATGTCTTTTTTAAAAGTAGAAAGGATGTTTGGAGAGGGGTCGTTATCTGATTTAATGACAAGTGAATACGCTCCAAAATCTAAAAAATTGATGGCATTATCCTCTTTATCTGCAAACTTATCTCCTGCAAACCTTAAAATTATCAAAAATACACTTTTTAGTACGGATGATGAAATTCGTATGTTTGGATATGCAATTATCAACAAAGCAGAACAAAAATTGAGTGCAAGAATGAATGTTCATTTAGAGGTATTTAATGAAGAGAACTCTAAAGATGAAGATGAAGAGAAAGATGAAGAACGTTTAGCGTATGCTGCTAAAGAATTAGGATTTTTATATTGGGAGATGGTGTATATTGAACTTGCCCATGATAGTTTAAAAGATAATTTTTTACAAGAAGTTACAAAATATATTGCTATTGCAAAAGAGTTTTATACAGATGAAGTACATAAAATTTATGAAAGAGTTGTAAAATATGAACAAATATTACAAGAGGTTGATGAGAAGGAAGATATTTTAGAGTATCAAAAAAGATACGATACTTTAGAGTTAGAAAAACGGGATTATGATAACTATAATGACATTTGTACAAGATTATATGTTTTAATGGGACGTGTTTATATGTATGGTAAAAAATATGATAAAGCATCAACAGAGTTTACCATTGCTCAAGAAGTTGATACAGCAGAATCGTCATTTGTACTTCCTTATCTAGCAGAAGTGAATTTTTTACTTGGAAATTATCATACTGTACATTCAATAATGCATGAAGCTAAAGATTTAGAGTTTAATGCAACTCTCTATCCAATAGTTAAACAATGGAAAGGATAATAAATGCACTATGATGATGCAAGAATTCAACAGATAAAAGAAACTAATAAAATATGGAAAACATTAGAAGAAGATGAAAAACAAAAAGAGTTACAAAGTAGAAAGAGTGAAAATATAGATATTATGCTTTTTTCAGAGGGAACTTTTCCTTATGTTAAGGGTGGTGTTTCTTCATGGATTTTACAATTGATTCAAGGTGTTCCTGAATATACATTTGGAGTTGTCTTTGTTGGTGCTTCAGAGTATGATGAAGATGGTAAAAAGATGGAAATAGGATATGTTTTACCTGAAAATCTTGTCCATATAGAAGAACATTATCTATTTGATTTTAAGGCTGGGACAGAAGCTAAAAGGATTGAAGGAAATAAGGAGGGTTTTGAATCGATAGAAACTCTTTATGAATCTTTTAAATCTGGAAGTAGAGATATTCCAGAGATGTTACAAAAAATAGATTTTTATATGAAAGATGTAACATTTGCAGATTTTCTATA
>Ga0256837_1000351_pt1 | contig 40612 bp, 43 predicted proteins | sample 4562384metaG_FD_185976 | JGI IMG/M metagenome (GOLD analysis project Ga0256837, IMG submission 185976) | Hydrothermal vent microbial communities from Guaymas Basin, Mexico - 4561-384 | ecosystem: Environmental > Aquatic > Marine > Hydrothermal vents | place: Mexico: Guaymas Basin | collected... | reverse complement strand
ATCTTGACTTTCAAAAAGCGATGTACTTTGTTCATAATATGAAACTCAGTGGTAAAACCGTTGAATCTACATTTGAACCAATTATAAACCTCGACTAAGGTGTTCCCACAAAATGTGGGAGCAAATGGAAAGCTAGAGCAAGAAAACCCCCCTGTCATAACGTAAAATAGTTGATTGTTGTGTACCTTTAAATGCACTCTTTGAGCAAAAAAATATAAATACAATTCCACAAGTGAATTAATTTTCATACAAAATCTAAGGAGCAGAAATGCCACAATTAATAGTTATAGAAAAAAAAGTTATAGGTGCTGAAGAAGTAAATTCAGTTAATGCGAGAGATTTACATTTAAAGATTGAGAGTAAACAACAATTTGGAGACTGGATAAAGAACCGTATTGAAAAATATGGATTTATTGAGGGTGAAGATTTTAGTTTGCTTCATAACTCTATGAAGCAAACTTCTGGAAGTGGTGGACATAACAAAACTGACTATATTTTAACTTTAGATATGGCAAAAGAATTATCTATGGTAGAAAATACACCAAAAGGTAAAGAGACTAGAAAGTATTTTATCGCAGTAGAAAAATCATACAAACAAGAGCTAATCACTCAAACTCAAAACTTTTCCCCCGTTCTATTAGAATCTATCATCGCAGAACAAAAAGCTCAAAGAGATGGTTTAGAGATTGTTATCAAGATGCTACACGATAAAGAACAGAGAGAGATACAACTTCACAATGCAAAAGTAGATGGGTATAAAAAAACTCTAACAGCCGACCAAATAGATAAACTAAACTCAGCTATTGCAATGTCAGCTAGACCAGTAGCAACATTAAGAAAGATAGGTTTACCTCATGCAAAGAAGATTTTATACGCAACACTTAACAATGCGATGGATGCGAAGTCATATCATCATATCTTATCACACAAGTTCAATGAAGCTATGGCATTTATAAGAGAAGCAGGGAACCAATCAGAGGCAAAGTTAAACGATATAAATAAATCTTTAGATGATGAGATGCTTAATGAAAATGATGAGTTTTATGATGAGGAGGCAGAAGAGGAGTATTAGGGAGACAAGGGAAAATCCCCTTATTTATTTTCCACCGAATCAAACACCTCCTTAACCTCTATCATCTTAGAGAGTTGTTCTTGATTGATGTCGTTTTTTTTGCAGATTGCACCGAGCTTACAAAGTTCAAGTAGTTCTTGATGTCTTGAACTCCAACCATTTATGGTACTTACCTGTTTATTTAGGTAATTTGCTATATCACTATTTGTTACTTTTTTCATAAAGAAATTATAACAAATTATGTCATTAGCCAAACTTAAAAGTATTAACCTTGCTATATAGCAAAATATATTAATATGTTTTTAAGTTGGTATATGTCAAACTTTTAAAATCTAAACTTGCTTATTGCCAAGTTAAGTGTAAAGTAATCTAAGGAGCAGAAATGCCACAATTAATAGTTATAGAAAAAAAAGTTATAGGTGCTGAAGAAGTTAATTCAGTTAATGCGAGAGATATACATGAAGAACTTGAAGTTGGAACAGATTTTAGTCATTGGATTAAAAGAGCAATCAAGAAATATGATTTCTTAGAAAATGTGGATTATATGACGATTGTCAAAAAAGACGGTCGTCAAACTTTAAAAGAATACATCGTAACACTAGAGATGGCAAAAGAACTTTCTATGCTTGAGAACAATGCTAAAGGTAAAGAGACTAGAAAGTATTTTATCGCTATGGAGAAAAAAGCTCTTAGTCCTTATGCAGGTGACTTAGTTCCAGAGATGCTAGTAAATTTTATGCACAATATCCAAACTCAAAACATTGAGATCCAAAAACAACAAAATAAGATTTTAGATGCAGTAGTTGCAAACTCAAATGCTATCGTAGAACTAGCATCAGCAATAAATGAAAATGCTAGATATACAAGAATGGCAGCATTTGAGACAGCTATGAATGTTTATAGTATCGACCAAACACTTAATTTGAAAAACATAGAGGACACACTCTCTAAAAGTATGATGGATGATTTGAAAAAACTTATAACATCAGTGTCAAAAACACTTTGTATGAAACATGATATTTCATTAGCAGATATGCAAAGACTTGTGTATGGAAAGTTAAATACAAAGTTTGGGGTATCAACTTACTATAAGATTGAATATCTTGACTTTCAAAAAGCGATGTACTTTGTTCATAATATGAAACTCAGTGGTAAAACCGTTGAATCTACATTTGAACCAATTATAAACCTCGACTAAGACGTTCCCACAAAATGTGGGAGCAAATGGAACTATTAACATAAAATGATTGATTTCAAAGTACATCTAAGAGTATGTTTGAAAGCACAAGATATAAATATAATTCCAACAGTAAATTTATTTTTACACAAAATTACAAGGAACTAAAAATGGAAAGAACAATAAGAGATGCGAAAGCGATGCTAATATCAATGGATATATTAAAAGATGAAAAAAGAAAGCAAGAAGCAAAAGCATATATTGCAACGATGACTAATGTTGCAATATGGAAATTAAAAAGCCACTAAATACATCTTTCACCAACTATCGAAAAATCTTAATGGTTTTGAGCTTCAGACCCTTAAAACCAATGAGAAAATTCTACAAAAACTTCACTAAACAACAACTTAAAAAAAACATATTAAAAAGGGTTAAATATGGCAAGACCAGCAGGAACAACAAGAGTTAAAAAACCTATACTCAAAAAAGAGTTTGAAAAACTTTTAGTTGCAACAAATAGAAGTTTAAGTTTACAGTTCTCTACAAAAGAGAAGCTTATTAGAGCATTTAATATTTTATATGTAACTGGTTGTAGAGTAAGTGAGATAACTCAGTTTCATACTAAAGATATAGAGACTATGATTTTAAATAATGAATTTTCTTTAGCAAACAATACCAAAACTAAAAAAGCAAGACTTATAAGTTTTGATGAAAATAGAGTACAGGTAGAGTTTTTAAAAAAGATATTACCTACTGATAGTGGGTATCTATTTGCAAAAAATAACTCAACAATACCTATGACTACTTCAGCACTAAAGTATCTTATGAATGCTTTTATCCATAAGATACTAGGCGAACTCTACTCAACACATAGTTTTAGAGCAGGGTATATAACAACAGCTCATAAAGTGGGCTTATCTATAAGACATATCCAAGAGGACATCGGACACACTAAAGCAGCCACAACAGCAAGATATATAACTGTTACACACGATGAGATTTCCCACGGGAAAAATAGAATTGATTGGTAAATTACTGATAAAGCATTTTTATCTACTACGTATAAACGTACTCATTAGAGCAAACTGTTTATGTAAAATTTTAAGACAAGGGATTAGATGATGGAGAACAAAGGCAAAAAGATAGTAATTGCACACTCAAAAGGTGGTAGTAGAAAGACAACTACAGCATGGCACTTAGCAAATGGACTTAAACAGAATATATACGCAAAAGGTCGTAAAGTTCTTATCGTAGATGTTGATGTTCAAAAAACAATTACGATAGTAAACGATATACGATCAACAACTGAACTAGAATATTTCAGAGTGTTTCAACCTCAAACAGTTGCAGAACTCTTAGAGATATTTGAAACTCATAAAGATGATATTATTGTAGTAGATACAGGTGGATTTGATAAAGATATAAATCGTGTAGCAATAGAAAAAGCAGATGAAATCATAGTTCCTTTATCTGCAACGATACACGATATATTAGGTCTTAGTATGTTCACATCTATCTTAGATGAGATAGCTACAAATATAGCGATAAATGTTCTTTTAGTTGGTGTACATCATAAACAAACAAACTTTACAGATATAGAAGAGATAATATCTGATAACCCACGTGCAAAGCTTTTAAAATCAAAAATACTCTCCAAAAATGCAAATTTTACAACAATGGCTAAGGGTATGAGTGTTTATAATACTAAAGATAATGTAGAACTTTGCAAAAGATACAATGGTGTGATAGATGAACTTATTGGACATTAAAAAAGCAACAGCTGGAAAGTTCACTCCACAATCTAATATATTTATGGAGTTAGAACTCTCTAAGGTTTATCCAAACCCAGACCAACCACGAAAAAAGTTTTCTAACTTAGAGATGATTGATTTAGCTGCTGCTATTAAAAAAGATGGATTGCTTCAACCTATTATTGTAGCTAGACGAAAAGATAGATTTATGATTATTGGGGGTGAGCGAAGATATAAAGCTCATCTCTTACTAAAAGCCTCAACTATTAAAGCTCATATTATAGATGCAGATGATGAAAGAATTTTAGAGTTAGCACTTATTGAAAATATCCAAAGAGAAGATTTAACAGATTTTGAGATAGCAAAACATATAGTAAAACTTTGGGAGAGTGGAAAGTATGCTCTAAAAAAAGATTTAGCTCAAGCTATTGCAAAATCTCAATCTTATATATCTAAATCGCTAGGATGTATGAAACTCAATGATGAGATATTGAAAGAGCTAGAAGATAAAAAATTAGATGTACCTCTCTCAGTTCTTGAAGAGATTAGTCGTATTGATGAAGATAAACAGCTTGAAGTTTTTAAAAAGTACCAGGGCAAAGAGATAACTCGTGATGGGATTAAAAAATTTAAGAGTGAGAAAAAAGCTTCTCCAGAAAAATATAAGAGTGTTGAAAAGGTTAAAATCACAGAGGGTCTAGGTGGAATGACATTTAGTTATGAAAGTGCAAGTCATTTTATGAATAGAAGCTTTATTGTAGGTAAAAGCTACAAAATAACGGTAGAGGAGATATAGATGCAACATAATATTATCTCAAAATTTCCTACAAAAATAACTACAAATCTTACAAGTAAAGTTTTTGATGATATTACAAGAGAGTTTGTACAATGATAAAACAATCATCATTAGAAAGCCTAAAAGCACAAATAGATATAGTTGATATTTTAGGGAATTATTTAGAATTAAAAAAAGCAGGTGCAAACTTGAAAGCTTGTTGCCCTTTCCATAGTGAAACAACACCAAGTTTCGTAGTAAGTCCACAAAAGCAGATATATAACTGTTTTGGTGGGTGTGGAAGTGGTGATGCTATAAAATTTGTACAAGAGTATAAAAAACTTACTTTTGTAGAAGCAGTTGAAGAGATAGCAAACGATATGAACTTTACTTTAGAATATGATAATAATGCAAATAAAAAAGATTATTCTAAACTTATGGAATATATAAATAGTTATTACATCTCAAAACTAGACAAAGATACAAACGCTTATCTATTTGCAAGAGGTGTAAATGATGCTAGTATCAAAACTTTTGAGATTGGATTTGCTCCAAATTCTGTAAAACAACTAGATGCAATAAATAGCGAATTATATAATATACAAGAAGCCGTAGAATGTGGGATAGTTGCCAAAGATGAAGATAAAAAACATTATGCAAGAGTTACGAAACGCATATCGTTCCCTATACGTAATCATACTGGTAAACTTATTGGATTTGGTGGTCGCATACTAGATGGTGACACAAGAGGAGCAAAATATATAAACTCCCCACAAACACAACTCTTTGATAAATCAAGAAATTTTTATGGATACAACATTGCGAAGGAACATATCTATAAAAAAGGAACTTTTACAATAGTTGAGGGCTACTTAGATGTAGTTATGTTTCATCAAGCTGGTATAAAAACAGCAGTCGCAACAATGGGAACAGCACTTACAGAACTTCATTGTAATATTATCAAAAAAGCACAGGGTAGGGCGTTGTTATGTTTTGATGGAGATAAAGCTGGTATATCTGCTGCATTTAAAGCAAGTAAACTTTTAGCTATACATAATATTGTAGGTGGAGTGGTAATATTTCCCACGGGAAAAGACCCAGCAGATATGGTAAAAGATGGCAAGAGTGATGAGTTATTTAACTTTATGAAACGAAGTACACCTCTTATAAAATTTGCTATATCGCATATTGCATCAAATTACAATCTAAATATCCCAAATCAAAAAAAAGATGCACTCATTGAAATTTTAGAATTTGTAAAAAAGCTAGACTTGATTATTCAAGATGAATATAAAACATATATAGCAAAAATACTAAGTATAAATCCAAATCATATTATTTTAAATAAAGAGCAGATGCAACCAGTACCACAACAACAGATGCAATTTATAAACATATCAGAGATGAATATTATAAAAACAGCAAATGAAAGTGATGAACTGTTTAATCTAGTAGTAGAGACAATAGAACCAAATATGTTAGATATACATACTAACGAGCTACAAATGTTGCTAAATAAAGACCCTCAAATACAAGGATTACTCTTGAGAGATGAGTTAAAAGTTTATACTCAAGAGGAGCTAAAAGGGCAACTAAATATAATTCTAATTTCCCATCATACAAAAGAATTACAAATAATTATCAATTCAAATGATAGTTTTGATAAAAAAGCTTTTGATGTGAGAAGAGTTAAAGGGATTATTTTTGATTTAAAAAGAGATATACTTTAAAATATATCATTTTTTGACTATCCCCTCAATAACCCCACTAGCCATCTCACTACTCTTTAAATAGTTCATAGTGAGATATTTCTTAATAGTATTAGGGTCGTTATGCCCTAAAGCTCCACTAAGGTGCATACTATCAAGCCCTTGTTCAGCCATAGCACTTACTATTACATTTCTAAGATAATGAACTCCAAAGTTATCATCTCCTAATCTTTTTTGAAGCTTATTAGTAGCTCTTCTTATATCTACTATATGTGTATCAGTTTTTTGAGATTTAAAAACCCAACCACTTTCCTCTTGAAAGTGTGAGAGATTTTCTTTGATAACGTCAGGTAAAAAGATTTTTTGCTCTTCATTATTTTTAGTATTTCTTAATATATAATAGTTTTTATTAAAGTTTATATCTTCAAACCTAAGAGTAAGTATCTCACTTTTTCGTCTTCCTTGCATAGCAAAAAGAAAGAGTGATAGATAAAATGGATCATCTTCAAACTCCTCATATATGGCTTTATGTATTTTCATAAGCTCTTCACTAGCATGAGAAACTATTTTTTTAGTTTTAGGTAATTTTATCTTAATCCCATCCAACGGACTATAAGGTATAATCCTATCAGCAATAGCATTTTTAAGAGCAGGGGCTAGAACTTCTAATGTCTGCTTAACAGTTCTAGGGGCAAGACCTTTATCTTCTTGTGATTTGATTGCATCTCTAATATGTTGTTGCTTTAAGTCTATAACTTTTTTCTTTCCACAAATAGGACTAATATATCTATCATAATGACTTTTACGAGTTTTAACATAATTAGTATCAGGTTGCAAAGTAAAATGCTTAGTCATTAAAGCATCTAACGTAACGGTATCTTTTAATACACCATCTTTTTTATCTTTTTTAATATTATATAACTCATTTTCTGCACCAGCAACTTTCTCTTTCTTACTCCACATTACTTTATTAGAGTAGTCTATAATTCCTCTATATTTTCTACTTTCGTATTTAAAGTTGTAAAAGAAAATAGTATAGTTTTTATTAGCCCATAAATTTGTTTTTATTTTGTTGGGATAATCATTAATATCAATAGCCAAATACAATCCTTATAAAAAGGTGTCCCCTTAGGTGTCCCTTTTGTGTATAGAATTATAGATAAATAGATATTAAGATATAGTTACATGTATTCTATTTATGTGGATATATGGGAATTGATAGAAGTATAGAATTAAGCTCGTTAGTCTCATAACGGAGTGGTCATGTGTTCGAGTCACATAGGACCCACCACTTTTTTTGACAACTCCTCAAATAAATCACTCAATTTTGCTAGTCTCAATATCAACCAACTCAATTCGACTACACCCTTTTTTAAACAACTTATTATTTACAGCATCTTCCTCTGCTAATACTAAAATATCTGCAAAATCATCTTTTTGAACTTCAAAGTGATATAACTCTTTTTGTGTTTCTATCAAAAATGATGCCTCTTTAATCTCTGATACAAGGTTTATATTTCTAAACCCTTTAGCAAATTCACTTTTTATAACTTTAGCAACTTTCTCATTTTGAAAAAGTTCCTCAAGTAAAACTATTTTGTTTAAATCGCTTTCGCATAATATTTTGTATGTTACCATTATTGTTCCAGTCACTTTTATATCCTAATTTTATAGTAGGATAATTGTAGCAATAAATTTATATTTAGATGAAATTTATTGCATTATGACATATTTTTATAAAATAAATGAACTAACAAGCCCTATAATACCACCAAAAACACCACCCCAAACAACTAACCAACCAAGATGCTCTTTAATAAGCTGTTGTACCATCTCTTTTACAAGTTGAGGTGTAAGTTCATCTAATCTTTTATCTATCATTCCCTCTATTGAGCTTAACATATCATCTCCCATCTGAGATTTTTTAAGATGTTCGTGAAGAGTTTTTGTAAATGTATTTGAGTTTACTATCTTTATAACTGCTGATTTCATCTTTTGTGAAAATGGTTTACGCAGGGCATCAAGTGCTGCTTCTCCTCCAAACATTCCTAACATATTTCCAAATGATGACTCCATAACTGTTTTAGTTAGTGCATCAAATGCAGGAGAAAAATCTGTTTTTTCTATGATAGGTTCAAGATTTATTTTCTCTTCCTCTTTATCAAAGAAACTATTTAACTGCTCAACTGTAAAAAATTGAGTCATCATAAGTTGTTTAATAGCCCATTTAAAAGCTTCAAATCTATCAGGAATAACCCCAGAACCATAGATAAATGGTATCTTCTCAAAAAGCATATGTATAGCCAACTGATTTGTAACTGCACCCGAAAGAGCAAAAAGACCTGTATAGAGTAGGGGATTTGAAAAATCTGTATCTATAAACGATAAACCTATAAGAGAGAGCGCGACACTATTTGTGATTAAACTTTTATTTATTTGCAATATATATCCTTTATTTAAAAATGAGATTATACTAAAACGTTATCATTATGTAAACAATAAAATATGGAGAATATTACAATGAAACAAGAGAGCTATGAGTTATTTAAAGAAGCAGATATAGAGGCGATAGTAGCAGTTTTAACAGAAGAGCTAAAAACACGCAATGAGTCTCCATTTTGGGCAGATAAAGTTGCTCCATTTTCAAGAGCTATTTTGAGTGTATTGGTTGAATTGAAAAAACAAAATATGCTTTTTGACCCACAAGGTAAAAGAGTAGAGGAACTTACACCAGAACTACTTTTAGAGTGGAGCGATTTTTTGAGTTTAAAAAGTTTAGCATTTACTATTCAAAAATCAAATAGTGCTTCGAAACTTTTAAGAACAAAACTAGATAAAGATATTTGTGAAAAATATCAAGAGATAGATTTAACACTTTTAGGAGATTATCTTGCTAAAAACAATGTAAACCTTGAAAATGAGCAGTTAGATTTTCCTATATCAGCTTATAATCTTCATCAAGGTGTGAGTAATGTTATTAAGTCACTTCTAATGTAATTTTAAAAGCATAAGGTTCAAAAGGTTAATAACTCTTTGAACCTTATGCTTTTTTATAACTAAAATTATAAATTAGTCTTCATCAAACTTTATTGTATAAATTTTTTTTAATAATAAATATAGTTTGTGTTAAACTTAAATATCATAATGTAGTTATATATTGAAAAATCTAAATAAAGCTACTTTTATATATAATAGTTCATTTAAAAAACAAGGAAAAAAGTATGATACCAAAAGATTTAATGTACCGAATATATGACAATACCTTCTCTAGCATATCCCAAGTAAAAGGAATTGATGATAGTCTATTTGTAGTAAGAGTTTATCTATCTATTTCAAGAGTTCTACTTTGTTTGGATTTTTTGTAAGAATTGGAAACTGTTTATCTGTTGAACCTTGAATCATATCAAATCTTTATCTTCGAGAGATAATAAGATATATAAAAAATGGTGCACCAATAAATGCCGTAACTATCCCAATAGGTAATTCACTTTGTGTTTGAAGAGTTCTTGTTATAGTATCGCATAACACAAGAAAAAAACCTCCAAATATAGCAGTTTTAACTATACGTTTATTTACTGTTACGGGATAGAGTTTAGCCACTATATGCGGGACTATTAAGCCTATAAATCCGATGGGTCCACTTATACTTACGAGTGTTCCTATGGCAAAAGAGGAGATTATTAGGAGTACAAGTGTAATCTTTTTTGTATCTACTCCTTTGAGTGATGCTTGACTTTCTGAGAGGTTTAAAAGTTGTAACTCAAATCTATAAATATAGATAGCTCCAAAGAGGATAAACGAGATAACCCCTAAAGAGAGAGGATGCTCCCACCCTATGACGGAGAGTGAACCCATTGTAAAACGTATAAGCATATCATTTTGCATTGGAGAACCTATATAGAATATTATCATTAATGCTGAGGAGTAAAAAAGAGAAAGTGCTATCCCTAAAAGTAGGAGTGCTTGTTGTTGAGAGCCTTTTAAAAATTGTGATAGATATATAAGTAAAATAACAGTAAACATAGCACCCATAAAACCAAAAATACTGATAGCACTTATCCCAAAAACAAGAGTCCCTAATCCAAGTTTAATAGCTATCCCAGCCCCTAAAACTGCTCCACTTGATATTCCTAAAGTATAGGGTGTCATCAGTGCATTTCTAAAGATAGTTTGAAAGAGTAAACCACTGAGTGCGAGAATAACCCCAGCAAAAAAAGCAAAAAGTACACGTGGAATACGAAGTTCAAAAAATATAGTAGAACTAAAAGAATTACTATCCAAAATATCCGAAAGTGTAAGAGTTACTGCACCCATAAAAGGGGAGATAAGAAGTATAGAAAGAAGAGTAAACCATATAATATTTTTAATCATAAACAACAGCCAAAGAGTTAAATTTTACACCATAAAGCTTTTCTAAATTTTCATCAGTAAAAAAATTATCTTCAAAATAGTGGGCATTTTTATCTTTAATAAATACTATATAATTTTCTATATAGTGCGCAAGATGCAGGTCATGAGTGATTAAAATAATTTGATGAAACTCTTTTAAACCCTTAATATGTTGTGCAATAATTTTAGAGTTACGAGGGTCAAGGTTCGCAGTTGGTTCATCAAAAATAATAATTTTACTTTGCTGAGTTAATGCCTGAGCGATAAGTGTAAGTTGCTGTTCTCCAGAGCTTAGAGAGTTTATAGTATGCTCTTTTAGATATGATATTTTTAAAAATTCTAAGGTCTGTTTTGTAATATCTCTATCTTTTTGAGAGTAATCTAAAAAATTCTCTTTATGAGCAAATCGCCCTAAAAGAACAAACTCCTCTACACTTATATAGGGGTCATATACTTCAAGTTTTGCTGGTATATAGGAGATAGATTTTGCTCTTTCTATTAGGGATAGCTCTTTTATATTAGTAGTGTCTAAAAATATTTCACCTTTATAGTCTATAAGCCCACAGATAGCTTTTGCTAAGGTGCTTTTTCCGCTTCCGTTTGCTCCTAGAATTGTTAGGTGGGTTTTTATTTTTAGGGTTATGTTTTTTAGAATTTGTTTTTTTTTGTAGGTTTGGGTTAGGGTTTTTATGTTAATCATTGAAACTCTTTTTACAAAAAATAAAATAAAAAAACTTGACAAATAGTTGTATCTGTAATATAATCCTAGCACTTACGGTGAGTCCCTGCATGCACACTTACCTTTTTCTCATACAGTTCAAAATAAAGTCTTGCATTTTTTTATTTTCACTTTTAAAGTTTTCAATTATAAATTTTTTCTCTAATTCATTACTATTTTCAAACTCTTTTTCTTTTTTAAGTAAAAAATAGAGGGTGTAGTAAACATCTAACAGTCTATGGTCATAAATGTCTTTTCTAATAATTTTATATCTACCTATCGCTTTTACACCTCTATAGTTTCTATTAAATATTCTGCCGTTATGCGCACATCTATTTCTAAGTTCTTTAACTCGAAGTAGATAACTTATAAATACTTCGGATTTTAAAATACCAAAATTTCTACTTACTAGTTTTAATATATCATTTTCACCTATCTGTAATTTTGAAAGAAGTTGTATAACTGTCCCCAGTGTAGCACTTTCAATGAAATAGTGAAAAGGTGGATAGTTAATATCTTTTTTTTCATTTAATTCGATAAGTTTTTTATCTTTTAGATACTCATGGTAATTATTTTTATAGTTGTATTTAGCAAGATAATAATCTCTATAGTGGGGATATAGCTCTTTTTTACTTCTACTTTCTTTTACTTCCCAATCATATAATGAATCGTTTGAAAGTTTAAAATCATTTTTATAATTCTCTTTTATTAAGTAACAAAAAGGATTATCTGTTTGTGAATAAACTACTTCTATAAGATAAGTTTTAATTTTTATTTCAATAGCAGAAGTTAATTTAAATGTATTTGAAGATAGTTCTCTATCTAAGTCATATAAAAATAAAATATCGTCAATAGAATAGTTTGATAGGTCATCTCTAAATGCTTTTACATAACCTTTAAATTTGAATAGACCTATTGTTGATATTGTTTTTATGATAATTTCTTCATCAAAGTGTAATGATTTATTTAAGCCATCGTGATAGAGAGAATTTATATAGCTCTGTATATCTACTTGTTTGTATATATATTTCATTTGGTATTTTTTATCTTAAATACTGATTTTAAAAAGTCTTTTTTTGTAACTTCATATTCTTTAATTTTCAACTTATCTGTTAATACTTTAAAATTCTTATTCATATATTTTATCTGTTTATCACTAATAAGGCTTTCAACAAAATTACAACTATATTTTTTTGGTATGCTTTTTTTATATTTTTTATAAGTTCTTTCATAACTTTTTTTGTATTCATCATTGTATAAAAAACTTCTATTTTTAAAAGATAAAAGCTTTTTATTTTTATAGATAAGTTTACCAATATTATGGTTTTTATTAATTTGAAAATCTGGACTATTAAAATCTTCTATTAAAAATAAGACTTGCTTATTATCAAATTTTACAAAAATTCTATCTTTCCATATTGTCAATTTTTTTCTATCTTCTTTATAAGAATTAAGACTTATCTTTTCATATAAAATAGAATTATTATAAAGTTTTATTTCAATATCTTTAATATATTCTGTTAATATATTTGTTATAGATGTGACATATTTATCACTAGCATTTAATATAAGGGTTTTATTATTTATCTTATTGATTACGAGAGAAGTATCTTTTATATTTATCTTATCAAAAATATAAATAACATTATAACTATTAATAATTTTTCTTATTGATATTTTATTAATAGCATTTTTAGTATAAGTTTTTAATTTAATTTGCTGAATAAAAGATTTTGCTAAATCAATATCGGATGTACCTCTAAAATTTACTTCACTAAATAGATATTTCTCTTTATTATTTTTTAGTATATAATTAAATATATCAACATTAATTTTATTAAATAACTTATTAGAAATATTATTCTGAATAATATTATCACGAGAAGCTTTTAATGATAACTTGACATAACCTTTTATTTCTAAAGAAATATTTTTAATTTTAAAACTTGTAAATATAAATAAATTATTATCGTTGAAACGATGGTCAATGATAATACCATTATGAGATAAGTTAATATAGTGAGAATCATCATAATATAGATTTTTTTCAAATTCAAATTTCAAGGTATAATCTTTTTTATCTAATACAATATAATTATTGGGAATTTTTTTCTTTGTCTTATAAATCTGATTTTGCAGGTTATTAAAATAAATATTTATATCAAAAAAATCAGAAACAGTATCCTTTATCTTTTTCACTATAAATTCTTTATCTAGTTTCTTAACACTATCATTTAGTCTCATAGATATTTGAGTTCCCTCATGAGCATTTTTATCCGTTTCCAAATCAATAACATACTTTTCATCTATCTTTAACTTAATATTTACAGGTTCATCAAAAAAGCCATCTTCTTTAAATCGTATGGAGTTTACATCTATTTCATCAGATGCCATAAACGCTGAGAATATACCTATACCAAAGTGACCGATGGGGTGGAACTTATATTTTTCATAAAAGTTTTCATCAGAGTATGAACTATTTCCAATTTTGATAAAAAAGTTATTTATCTTTTCATCGTTCATTCCTATGCCATTATCTTTTACTACAAGCTGTCTCTTTTCTTCATCATAAGAGACAACTATTTTAGGGGTGTACTTTATATTTAATTTTTTACAATAGAACTCTCTCATCTTACAAGCGTCTCTTGCATTTTGAATAAGCTCTCTAAGAAACATAGTTTCATTGTCATAGAGTTCAAGACCCATTAAAATCTTTTTAACTTTGTCATACTCTATGGTTATTTTTTTATCTGCACTTTTGTATGAACCATTGTTTCTAACTGTTAGATTTATGATAGGACTTAGATTTAGTTTTTTACTAGAGTATTTTAAAACTTTATTTGTGTTGAGTATCTGTTTTTCTACAAACTCTATATATCGTCGTATATCTCTCTCTTGCTCTGGGGATGTACTCATATAGTTAAAACTTACATTGTAGTTTGTAATCTGTTTTCCAACAAGAGATAAATTTTTCTCCCACTTCAATTCACTTTTTTTATCTTTAAACTGAAAAAAGTCATAAACATATTTTGGTGTTCTTGATATATCTGCATCTAAAAGGTCACCAACTCTTAGTAGCGTAGATATAAATAAAATATTTACTTTTTTGTTTGAGATTATCTCTTCTATTGGGTATCTATTTTCATCTTCTAAATCTTTAAAGTTTAAACCATGAGATAGAATAACATCATATATATGATTTAAAAGACAAACACCTTTATATTCAAAATCCATATTTTTTTTGAGTAACAAAAGTTTCATTTTTGAACGACGAACATGATTTACTCTTATATATTCAGAATAATCACTACCTTTATAGTTTATAAGTTCCTCGTTGAGAAGTTTGGAAAAGTCTTCAATAAGATTACTATCTAGTGTATTTTTCTTTTTAATTTGTTGTATATAATCTTTAAATAATTTTTCTTTTTCTTTGTCTTCTTTTTCATTGAAATAATCGTTAAATAATTCTTCTTCTATTTTATCTGATGTCATACCTATATCATGTAAAAATACAGTATAAATTAAAACTTTGATTTCTACTATATTTAATTTTTCACTAGGTGGGATAATACTTTCTATATTTTCTAAAACTCTACATGAATGTTGAATGTCATGAAGTGTATAGTCTGGTAAATATTGACTGATACGACTTAAAATATCTCTTGTTTGTTTTAATAGCTCTTCTGTTATTTTAGAACTTACTGGGCTTGAATCTGAATCAAACTCTTTTTTTTCAAGTTTTTTTAATCTTTTGAATAAAATACTTTTTTCTAACATTTAATACTCACTTTTAATTAGTAGCGCATTATACCAACTAAGATATAATAAATTTATATATATTTAGAATTATTTATACAACCCCATCTCCCCACACAAAACCCCAATACTCAAAGCAATCCTATGCGAAGGTATATGAATATAATCTTTATCAACAATAGAGATATTCCCTCTTCTGGAAGCATTAGTAGGCAACTTATACCAGCTCTCTAAAGCTTTTTGAACATCTACATTAGATTCAGTAGCGTGTGAATGTAAAATAATTATCTGGTCTGGATTGATAGCTATTATATTTTCATAGTTTAAAACAGGTTGAGCTGTTGAGGTTGCTGTATATGCATTTGTATTTCCACAAGAGTGAATAATATCTTCAAAAAAGATGTTGTGTCCTGCTATATATGTTGCATTTCTTAAATCTTCTCTTAATCCATACACTATCATTACACTATGAGGTTTATCTGTTTTTTTATTTTTATTTGTAGCATCTGTTATATCTTGAATAAGTTTTATATCTTTTTTTGAGTGTAGCTTTTTTGCTATTAAAGCGATAGAGTTTTTTATATCATCTATTGTTCTGAGTTTTACTATTAATGTCTTTATTTTAAATCTTTTTAACTTCTCTAAGGTGGATTGATTAAAGGTTTGTCCTATAACTAAAGTAGGGGATAGCGCAAGTATTTTCTCGATATGAGGAGTTTCATAACCACCAACAATAGGAAGTTTTTTTGCTTGAGGAGGATAGTTAGAATAACTACTTGTAGCTACTAAATTTTCTCCCTTTTCAAGTGCAAAGATTATCTCTGTTATAGAGGGGCTAAGAGAGATAATTCTCTCATTTGCCGATAGTGTGAGTATAAAAAATGATAGTATGAAGATTGTTTTGATACTCATCTATTTCCTTTAGTATTGTGCTTTTAGACCAAGATAAAAACTACGTCCTGCTGTTGCATAGCCATCTACTGTTTGGTACTCTTTATCTGTTAGATTATCAATTTTACCATAAACTGAAAAATTATTATTGATAATATAATCTGTTGCAAAGTGGACAAGAGTGTATTTACCTGTTTGCTCTCCTTGCATATCTGCTTTGTCAAATCTTGAACCGATATATTCCCCTGCTAAACCAAGATGTAAATCATCAGTAGGATAATAATCTAAAATAACATTTAATTTATTTTTTACTTTTCTAGCTAATCGTTTTTCATCTTTATCTTCAGCCTCTAATGCTGTATAGTTTAATTGTAAAGTAAATTCATCTGTTATATCTTTATTATATTCAACTTCAAAACCTTTAAATGTACTTTTACCATCAAGGTTTTTATAGATAGCAGGATTTCCTCCCCAACCATCAGGGTCATACCACTCTATTAAATCAGTAATTTTATTATGAAAGTATGTTACTTGAAAATCGTTATACCCAAAAGATATATCAAAACTTGTTGTATTCTCAGGATTTAAGTCACTATTCACTGCTCCCCAAGGATTTAACTCTTGAACAATATTTGGAACACTATACGCTAAACCATAGTTTGAAGTGATAAATATATTTTTACTTAAATCATATTTTAAACCAAGTTTTCCCGTAGCTTTATTATCAAAGTTGTCATATCTATCATATCTTGCACTTTGAGTAAAAAGAAGGTTGTTTATTTTATTTGAATTTGTAAGGTATATATGATTGTTTTTATTTTCTTTATTATTTTTAGACTTATCTGTTTTTTCATAATCTACAGTATCACTACTCATTCCAAGACCTAAAATAATAAAATCTTCTTCATTATATTTAATATTATTGTTTAGTTCTATATTTGTATGTTCTCCCTCAAAATTTTTTACACCCGAAGTAGCTCCTTTTACATCTCTTGAAAACTCACTTTGCTCAACTTTAAATTTAATATTATGATTGTTATATTTTTGAGTATAATTTAGAGTATAAAGTTGATCAGATATATCACTTTTCATAGTTGTATCATCAGGGTTACCATAACTATCATACTCTTTTTGAGCATCAATAGTTGTGATGTTTATTCCTACTTTTGCACTGTCTGTTATATTATAGTTTGCTTTTAAATTTAGAGTTAGATTTTCATAAGCATCATCTTCATAATCTGATACATCTTTACCTTTTGGTGCTTGAACACTAAACCCATCACTTGTTAGTTTTGAAGCACTAAATTTAATATCAAATTCTGAACTTTTATGAGAGATAGTCGCTCCAAACTTTTTAGTTTGATAGCTACCAGCTTCAATATTAGCAGTAGCATGAGTTCCTTTTTTAGTCTCTTTAGTGATTATATTTATAACACCAGCACTAGCATCTGCACCCCATATACCACTTTGAGCGCCTTTTATAATCTCAATTCTTTGGATATTCTCAATCATTAGATGTTGGATTAAAGCACCACTTGTACTAGATGGGTCATTATATTTAATGCCATCAATAAGAACAAGAACTCTACTATTTCCAGCACCGCGTAAATTTATAGATGTTGTACTTCCCAGCCCACCATTACTCGTAAAATTAACACCTGCGATACTATTAAGAGCTTGAACAACCGTCGTATATTGTTTCTCCTCTATCTCTTCTGCTGTTATAACATTAACATTTGATGTTATATCTTTGATAGATTGCTCTGTTTTTGTGGCACTTGTAATTGTGATAGGTTTCATTGTTATAGTTTGTGCTTGAAGTGAACTCAAAAGAGTAACTGAGATAAGTGATAGTTTAATTGATTTTTTCATAGATTAAATTCCTATTTATTTTATATTTATTTGATGAGGTAGATATAAAGTAAAGGGGGAGATATAGCATTATTTAAAGTTTTAAAGTAGTTGAAAAAAAGTTTTTGAAAGTTAAATATACGAAGAGTTTTACGAGTACAGTTTAAAAAATAACAGTTACAATGATACGCTTTTGTAGAGAGTTGTAGAGGGCAGAGTAGGGTAAGTAGCTCCTCTGCTATCTCCACTTCACTTTCATCATTTTCAAAAGTAGATATATGAAAATTTTGCACACGAGTATTAGTTGCTTCTATGCTTACTTGATTAACAGTTGCCGTAATAGCATTAAGGGTAAAATAGTTTTTACCAAAACCTTTAGGGAGTCGCAAAGAGTTCTCACTTTTGAAATATTTTTGTAATTGTAGTTAAAGTTCTTTAAAATATTTTGAGTGCTTAGTGTATAATGCTGAAAAATTAATATTTGAGATGATAATTATGAAAGAAAAAGTAACAAAAGTATTAGAAATTTGGCATAAACGGTTTGAAGATGAAGCACTTCATTATAGTGAATTTGAGAGTTCAGATATAGAGTATTTTGTGGGGTGTTTATTATATAACCATTTTGCATTTTCTAAGGCACTTGATACTATGAAAACTATTGATTTGTCGTATGACTTTATAGAGTCTTGTGGTGATGAGTTTGATGGGATTATGGATAGTATTAAAACTATAACATTTGATACAGAAGTTGAAAAATTAGAGTTTTTACAAAATTATATTGAAGACTCAAAGGCAAAATATAATGATGATGAACTTTATCTTATCAATAGACTAGCATATCATATTGATGGAATGGCTCAAAGATATAGGAGTGAGATAGAGGCTCAAAAAGTAGAGTTTAAGGCTCCTAAACCAAAAGTACGCTCTGCTAATCCACTTTTAAGATAATGCAAAAATATCTTATAACTTCACGAGAATTTTATACCGATACACCTGCTATATTTAGAAATATTTTACACCAACAGATACAAGAGCATCAACCCTCTTTTGCTCTGTATAGAGATAAGTCAAATCCAAATTATGAGATACAAGCTGCGCATTTTATTGAGGTCTGTTCTCAATTTGAAGATGTTAAAAGTTTTATTCATCGTGATACCGATTTAGCAAAAAAATTAGGTGCTAAAGGTGTTCATCTAACTTCTACACAGTTTGAAAAAATAGAGTATGCTAAATCTTTAGGTCTTGAGGTTATTGTGAGTACACATAGCTATAAAGAGGTTTTTTTAGCTCAAAAGTTAGGTGCTGATTATGTAACGTATAGTCCTATTTTTGCATCACCAAATAAGGGAGAACCTAAGGGGATAAAAGATTTACAAGAGCTTTTAAAAAGATGTAATATAAAAGTTTTTGCTCTTGGGGGGATTGTGAATGAAGAGGAGATAATAGAGATTCAAAAAACTGATGTTTTCGGATTTGCTTCTATTCGATATTTTTATTAAGTTCGTGAATCAAAAAGCATACCTGTAACCTCTTGCATCTTCTCTAAAAACATTTCAGCTTTTTCAGCTGGAAAGCGTCTAATCATCTCATTTGTATCTAAATCTATTACTGATACATAAAAGATATTATCTTTATCTACACCAAATTGTAATCGTGTGCCTATCTGAGTCATAGTATCGTTTAACTCCTCTACTAACTCTTCAACTTCTTCTTTAGATGTAATACTTGTTATCGTTGAAGTATTTACATCATCTTGAATTTTTTTTAAAACATCTATTTTTTTAATTTCAGTAGTTTGTGTAGGTGTATCTGTTTTTGGTGTATCTGTTTGAGTCTGCTGTTGTCTTGCAACATTTGCTATACCATCCATGATATTTACCTTTTTATAATTGATTATTTATTACAAACATATCGACTTTTTTTGTAAGAACTTAAATAATTCTTTTAGTATTAATCTTCACACCGACTAAAATAAACAAAAGAGAAGAGTATAAAAACTGTAAAAGATAGATTAGATTTTCTTTATTAAGATATTTTCGCATGGTAATCCTCCAAAGTTAGTTGTTTCTAAAATCAGAAGATGTTTCAATCCCCTTATAATCGGGTCAGTTGGTAATTGCTTAAAAATCCGAACTTCGTGGAAGTAATAGATGTTTCAATCCCCTTATAATCGGGTCAGTTGGTAATCAGAGAATTCTGAACATAAAATAGAGACATTTTGTTTCAATCCCCTTATAATCGGGTCAGTTGGTAATCCCTCTAAGCCCCTATTTCAAGGAGTCTTAAATCTTAAAGAAAACTTTAACAAAGAAAAGTTTTTTTTAATCAAAAATCTAAACAATTATATTTCAAAGAAACAAGAGATATTTTATCGTTATATTGCTTAGATTCTACTAAATTATTCTCTTGCTTTTTTCACGAAATCTAAGACTACACTAGAACCTTTGTTATTCTTTTTATCTTCCCATTTCTTAATAAACTTATCACGAAGTTTTGCATACTGTTTTGGATTGGATTTCTTCTTTTGTAATTCATTCCAAGCAGATTTGACTTGTGTATCTACTTTTTCAAATTTATTTGATTCTTGAGATTTTTGAAGTTTCTCTTTTGTAGCGATAATTTTATCTATATCTTTATAATCAGAATATTTTTGAATAAAGTTTTCATACAGTGTAATATTATCACTCTTTAAAACTAAAGAGAGCGCATTATCAAATATTTTCTGCTGTTTTTGAATCTCTATCTGCTCTATTTTAAGTTGATTAGCCTCTTCAATATCCTCTGTGGAAACTAAACTTTTGATAGTACATTTTTTAATCCCTTTAAGAGCTGTATAGTTTCGTAAAAAATCTTTTGTTTTACTCTTATTTGTAGCAAAATCTTCTAAATCCATATATGTCAGAGTAGAATTTCCACTATTTGATTGAGGGGTTGCCATAGATATTAACTCTAATAACTGTTCACTTTTAGCCCAATTTGATATATTTGATGCCATCTCAACTTCAAACGCTTTAAGATAGTTTTCAATAGTATCAAGCCCTTTTATAGCTATCTTTACCTTTCCATAACCCAATGCTTTAGCCATTCCTATATTATGAAAAGTATCTGCTGTATTATGAAATGTAAGTGCTGAAATAATAGCCCCTAGTTCTATCTTTTTTAGATTGTGATAACGAAGTTTTCCCTTAAAAATAATACCATTCTTTAAAGGAGTAAAAGTTGTGCCTATATTTTCATTTTCTGTTTCATCTGTTTTTTTTGTCACATTTGTTTGATGAATAGGATAACGTTTCCAACCAGCGATAGAAAAATCATCATTCATAAAAGTTTTATATTCATCCCCATTTTGTGTTACATAAATAGGATAGTAAGAAGCTCTAGGAGAACCTAAAACCTCAGTAACAGTTTTCATTTTTTTGATAGCTGAGATAGCTTTAAAATGTGAAAACTGAACTCTTCCTTTAAGTGCTTGTGTATCATTAACATAACCAAATATAGTTTGTGCTAAATCTAACTTCTCTTTAGAATGTAACGGAGGTAAACCATCTTTTATACTGTATTTATAAGGTAGTTTATAAAGATAAGATAAACCAAAATGAGCTATTTGATTTCCATCTTTCTGAAAAAATACAGGAACTTTTTCGCCATTAGAAAGTTTCTCTTTCCAAAATGTCCAGTCGGGAGACTCTTTAGGTTCTGTTTCTCGTTTATCAAAGTAGGCAAATAGAAAATTATCCATCGTTTTTTGAGGAAGTTTTATCTCTTTTTTTGTTTCAAAAAATAGAAATTCAAAACCTTTTCCATCACCCATTTTTCCAGTGTCCCCTCTTGGAGTAGGCTGTCCTGTAACTACTAAAGTAGCTTTTTCCCCTTCTTTTTCATATCTATGAAAGAGACGTTTATCATATTTTGCATTTGTTGTTGATTTATAGGAATCCCCAACTGTTATAGTTTGATGTGTTGTGCCTAAAATATCATATTTATATTGAGATGTTTTTTCAAAACCGACCTTTTTAAAATTTGATGCGAAATCTATTTTAAAAGCTCTATCTATCTCTTCGTGGCGAATACGTCCAACCTCTCCACAATCTTCTATAAGGTACTCTTCTTCTTTTTGAACAAGCCAACCACAAAATATATTTTTTCCCATCTGTGTCATATAAAAATTTCTAGCTGAAGATAAATCTCTTACAGCATAAGTATCATCATCAACTTGACTCATTTTAGAAAAGCTCATAATCTCCAAAATATTTTTGATAGTTCCCTTTACACTTGTAGAGGGAATATAATACTCGCCATTATGAGAACAAAATTCTTCTTTATCTTCTGAATCTCTTACAAAAATAGGAGACTTAGCCGTAATAGTAATATCTAAAACTCCACTCTGTGTATCTTCAAAAGGTATATCGTGACTTACATTATCTGACCAAAGAGGAAAAAAAACTTCTTCACTCACTGGTACAAAATTAAATGGTGCTGTTATCATTTTTTATCTCCTGTAAACCCTACAAAAACAACTTTTTGAAGCTTATTCACAAGCATATCTTCACAAAGTATATCTGTTTTTTCTTCCCATATCTGAGCCATATTAATTTTTATGCCATTACTTGTGAGATATGTTTGAATATCATTGGAATCAAGTTCAGAATAGAGTATTTGTGTTGTTGCTATTCGCCAACTATCATTTATCTGTTTAATAGTTATAGACTCTTTACCATTATAAAAGTAAGCTTCATATATAAAACCATTTTTTGCATCTACATTTATCTTCTGTTTTGTAGTGAAAATATCTTCTATTGGTCTATCTGAAAATTGTATGTATCCCTCATAGCCATCAAGAGAGTTTACATAGTTCTCTATCTCTTGTTTATTTTTTTGCATATTATTCTCCCGATTCAAATAGTAGATGTTTTATAAGTTTTATTAGTATATCTTTCTCTTTAGGGTCACTACTAGCTACTAATAGAGTAAGTGTTGTCAGTGCATTATCATTTATTTTCTTTTCACCATTATCTTTATAAAGGTAATCACACTTATCAAGAAAATAGATAAATAAAAAGGAAGCACTTCTCTTATTTCCATCACTAAATGGGTGGTCTTTGATAATAAAGTAAAGAAGATGTGTAGCTTTATCCTCTATATTTGGATAGAGTTCATCTCCTCCAAATGTTTGATAGAGATTACCAATAATACCCTCTAATTGGTCAGATTTTTCATTTGCAAAAAGATTTGTTGCTTCCCCTTTTTCAATAAGAGAAGATTTTACTTCTACTAAAACTTTTTTTACTTCATCTGTTGTAAGATGATATTGAGAACTGTTTCCGTTAAAATTTTCGATAGAACTTTTATCATAAGCTTCGAGTAAAGAGAGTGTTTTTGTGTAAGTTGTCAAAAGGGTTAGTATCTCTTTTTCTTGACCTATCTCTTTATTAGCTAAAAAATCTATGGTTAATTTTAAATTATTGAGTAACTCTTTTGTTTGAATAACTTTTTTTTCGTTTATTGCATAGCCATCTGTTAGGTATTTTTTAAGAACTGATGTTGCCCATTTTCTAAAAAGTGTTGCTTCTTTTGAATCCACTCTGTACCCAATAGAGATAATCATATCAAGATTAAAGTATTCTACTTGATAAATTTTACCATCATTAGCAGTTGTTGCAATAATTGCAACAACTGAAATTTTATCAAGCTCTTCACTTTTAAATATATTTTTTATATGTCTTGATATACCTGATTTATCTCGACCAAAAAGTTGTGCAATTTGCTCTAAACTTGCCCATATTGTTTCATCTTTTTTATCAGTTTGAAACTCTATCTCTCCATTACTAGATTGAAATATCTCAATATTACTATTTTTCATACTTAACCCCATCAATAAAAAGTTTCCCACCAAAAATACCGTGTCCCTTAGTAGTCATACCACCTAAAGGAAGCATACCCATAGTAATATCTAATAAACTTTTTTCAAAAGCTTGTTTTTCAGTACCTATAACACTTGTATCAAGAAGTATCTCTATTTCCCACTCATCTTTTTGAGCTATGGTTTTTTCTTGGAAGAGTGCGCCATCTATTGCACCACCTGTAAAACGGTCTATGGCAACGTGTTGAAAAACTTTAGACTCTTGTTTATCTTTTTGATAACAATCGTTAAAGATAATTTTTCCTTTAGCACCATAAATATTTTTTTTAGAGTTTTTAGCCATACCAAAGATATTTTCTAAGAGGGAAATTCCCTTTTCATTTTCAATAGTATTTCCCTTTAAAGAGTTATAATGAAAAACAGTTCTATGCGCGATAGCCCCTTTTACACTACTTGCAGGGATTAAAATCTCATCATCGCTAAGTTTTGCATTTTTATAATCTACAACTTTTTCATAAACTGGTGTCGCGTCTGCCTCTTCATCTCCAAAACCACTTCCAAAGATGAAAAAATCATCAGGAGTAAGTTTTAAAAGATAGCGAGTATAATCTTTTGATGTAGTAGTTTTTAGTTTATAAGTATTTGCTAGTTTATAGTTTAAACTACTTGAATAACTTGCATAGTTTTTGAGTGAAAAATTCTCTGTTTTGATAGAGATAATTTTTATCTTTCCAAAACCTTTGGTACTTCCTCCACCCAATCGAAAAGAGATGCTAGAGAGTAAATCTAAAATCTCTTCAAAACTCTCTTTATCATCAATAACCTCAACACTAAATTTAAAACGAGTGCCTTTATATAAAACCTCTTCATCAAATTTACTATTCTCTTTTGCTACACCTTTTTTTGTTATTGAAGTATGTTCTCTGATTGGTAAGTTATCAAATATTTTTAGAAACTTTGATTTTTGCAAAAGAAGTGTTTCACTTACATTTGCATTTTCATCTAAAAGAAGAGCATTTGAGAAGATAACTTTTGAACCGTTCTCTTTGCCAAATATATCATTTACTCTTGTTTTGTCAAAATCTTTTCTCAATACACCAGCGATAGATGTTCCTAATATCATAGGTAGAGCATTAAAATCTTTTTGAATAGGGCTATCTTGTAAAAAATCACTAGCATTTGAGCCGACTTTAAGAGGAGTTTCTAACTCTATCACGATATGGGCTATATCTCTATTTATCATCTTTATACTCCTTTGGCATCTGAATTGAGATAAGTTTTATAAACTCTAGTGAGTGTTTATCTTGAAGAAGAGTTTTTATCTGTTTATCTTCCCACTCCTTAATACCTTTTGAGATATATTTACCTATCTCCTCTTTAAAGTTACTTTCACCACGACTACATATACTTCTTATCTGTCCCCATTGAGAAGGTTTTATCTTTTTATAGAGTTTTTTATTCTCTCTAATAAAATCATCAACCTCATTTAATATATCAAGTTTGTTTTTCTGTAAATTTTCTCTGTGTTGTAAAAATTTTGATATATCTGTTTTTATCGGCTGTTTTGCTAAGACCAAAGTCTCACTTCCTAGGTTGAATTTGAACTTATCTCTTTGTAAAAATGTTGGATTTATAAGAAGTTCTCCAAATCCTTGACTTTGATATGCACCTGTATATTGAGGAATATCTTTTATATTTACATCTTTTAAAACGATAACAGAACCTTTTTCTATACAGATTTTTTCATAATCTTTAGTTTCTCTTGCTCTGTTATAAGGTGTAAAAGTTACTGTTTTTATCTGACATTTTGAATACTCTATATTTTCATCTGTTAAACCATCAAAAAGATATGTTAAATCATAAGTTGGATTTCCCTCTTTATCTGTTAGGGCTACTCTTGAGTTTAGATATAAAAAAGTGTTTTTATCATTTGTACTGTTTTTAGGTAAGGCTAAAGCCTCACTTCCTATAAATTTTATATTTACTAAACCGTACTCTGCAGATTTTGATTTTCCTAATCTTTTTGTACCTTGAATACTCTCTTTTAAAAGTTTAAAATCTTTATCAGATATAGAATCATCTACTTTTATACTAAACTGCCACTCTAAGCCTTTTTTCATAGCCATATAGCCAAACATTGAACTATCTTTACTTCTTCGGTTCTCTTTGTCATAAGCAGATTTTTGAGAGTAGTTATAATCTATATAAATAACATCTAAATCCTCTGTAATATAGCCTTTTCTCTTCTGTTTGAGTTGTATAAATGGTTTGAAATCTTTGATAAGATGATGATTATATAGTTCACTATTATCAGCTTTTTCGTGAAAAAATGATAATGGCATCTTGTATGTTATCTTAGAATCTAACAAAAGTGTAGCATCTCCAAATTTTACAGTGCCACTATGAAAGATATTAAAACTATCTTCAAACTGAGTATAGTTTTGTGCTACTATTCCTAAAAAATTAGACCCTGCTATAAAATCTAACTGTTCTATATTTCCCTCTGTATTTGAGGAAGCTGGAAGAACAATATCACTTAAAAATTCTACTCGATAGATTAACTCTTTCATTTTTCTTCCCCTATTATAAAAGTACATCTTCCTAAACCACGATTACGATTTAATCCCATTCTTTTTATCATTAAAAGAGATTGTTTGAGTTTCTCATAATCCTCTTTTTCTATATCTAATATCTTTCCATTTAACGTTAGAGGTACAACAACCTCTATCTCCCTTAGAGTATCATCAACAGCTATGCTATTCTCTATTTTTGTCGAAGCGATAATATCATAAAGATGATTTTGAAGTTTATTTGAGATAATCTCCTCTTTTTCTATTTTAGAAAGTTGTGCATTTTTAAAATAGCATCTACCATTATCTATACCCTCTTCTCCAAAACATCTTTTTACAAAGCTATCATCATAAAGAAGTTGTGCCATCTCTCTTGCTAAACCTTTGATAGTTTTTCCACTTGCATAGGGAATTTGATTATCATCTTTTGTAACGCTACTATCTAGTTTTGCCCCAGCACTTAAACCTGAACTTAGATGCCAATAATCAAAAAACTTTAGTTCATACGTTAAAGTCATTACTTTGCCTCCGTTATAGAAAGAATTTGTAATATATCGTAGATAGGAGTTTTTTTCTTACCATCTTTGTCTATTATAAGTGTTTCATTTGAGAGATTTTTATCAAAGTATTTAAGATTTTTGTCCATTATTTCACAGTTCCACTTATTGCTTTGTGCTGTTATTATATTTATTCTATCAAGTAATTTTTTAGCATTTGTATCACTTTTATAGAGTTCACTTAACCAGTTTCTAAGTCTACTAATAGGACTACCATCACATCTATAAGCTTCAAGAGTATTGATAAAATCAGATATATTAGCTTCCTCTTTTTTATCTAAATAATATGCTCCAAAATCACATCGAATAATAGTCTTTTCTTTATCATTTTTTATAGTAAGTTCATCTTCTACAAATTTATCCCACTCTTGATAGTTAGAACTTTGGATATTATGAAACATTAAACAAGATGATTTTCTTTCTGAATGGTTTTTAGAAACACCACAAAGTGCTTCTGCTAAATCTACTGCATAGTGAAAAGGATATTTTTCATTACAGTAGGCTATCCCTGCACACGCTGTAAGTTTTTTTGTTATTCCTTGAAGTTCAGGTATTTTTTGAGTCTCTTTTTCAAAGTTTTCTAAAAAGTTTTTTGTGAATTCGAGTGCATTATTTGCATTACAGATAACAGTTACATCATCACCACCGATAATAACTTTTCGTATATCCATATAATCTTCTCTTGAATCATCATAGGCTTTGTTTGTTGCTTCTTCTAAATTTTTTGAAAAGGCACTTAGCTTTTTACCTAACTGTTTGACAACATTTCCCAAACCATTTCCATCTATATGGATAATCGCAATTTTTCCTTTGCTATTTCTCATATAAGAAAAATCTTTGAACTCTTTAACCGTTGGATATTTGGCATAAAACTCTTCATTTGCTTTTAATTTTTGAGCAGTTGCTTTATCTAACTCATCTGATATTAGGGGTTTGGCAGTTTTTGGATTGAGTTTCATTATATTTATACTACTATCAAGAGGAATGGAGGGTCTATTTCTTTGAATTTTTAGTTTTTCTGAAAGTTTTGAGATATGAGTTTCTACATCTCCCTCAAACTCTATAACCGATTGAGATATTGTGATACCGTAAGCCATCTGAGATATAATTTTACTAAACTCTAAAACAACTTTTTCACAATCCTCTTTTTTATAAAATACTGCTTTAATATTTCCTGCTGTATTGATTAAGAGTTCATCTGCTTTATACTCTTTTTCAAATATATCAGCAATACTTTTTACTATCTCACTCGCACCCACTATCTCTTGAAGTTTATTTGTTGCAAATATAAACCCTTGTATCCCTTGAACACTTGCACCATATAGATACTTACTCATTTATAAATCCTCAACTTTAATTTTTCCTAATCCAAATACTGTACTTTTTCCTACACCGATAATTTCGCCTAGTTTTAGTAACTCATATATTTCTCTACTTACACCATTTACTATAATCTCTCCCATCAGTCCCCCTAAATACATTTTAGTATCTTGTCTATTACTCTTTCTTGTGAGTTCTGTGTAGTTTAAATTTTTAGATACTGTTGTATAGTTTATCTCAAAATTTGCTCTACGATAGGGTATAGATTGAAGTTCTAAATCTCTTCTATATATAGAGAGTAAAATATCTAAAAGTTCTATATCTTTTGTAGCAAATCTATTATGTTTTTTTATACGAAGAGGTGTTAGAAGTTTGATTTTTAAATTTTCACTATATCCATCAAATGAAAGAGTTTTTATTTTCATCTGATAATCTATCGCTTGATACTCTTTTAGCGCATCTATCATCGCTCTGTGTAGAGTATCACTCTCTTTTTTTGTATCTCCAAAAAGAATCAAGGAAAATTTATATTTTTTTGAATAGAGTTTATAATCAAGTCTATAACTATGCGTTTTATTTTTCTCTTCAAACATATTATAAAAAAGGCATTCTTTAGTAGCAAAACAGCCATCACACTTTAGAGTAGGATTTATACACACATTATTTTTAAGTTCATATCCTAACATACCACGAATTTTTGAACCTATAAAAAGATAGGGCTTATTGTCTGAGAGGATAGTGTATTTTTGTTTTGTATAGGTCAAGTTATCTCTTATATTCAAAGAAATCACTCTCTCTAATCTCCATATAAAACTCATTAGATAAACCATCTTGAATATTAAAGATATTTGTTAAAAACTTATCTTCAGACATATAAGATAATTCATAATGATTTCTACTATCGTGAAGTTCTCTTAATATTCCTTTTAACTCTGCTCTTGAAAAGTTTTTTCTTTTGATTCTATAAATCTTTTTTTCATAACCATCATCAAATTTTAAAAAAATATCTATCTCTTCTAACTGTTTTTGACTTTGATGATAATTATACCAAACACCTATCACTGTTAAAATTGTTATCATAGCGTTCATAGAATGCCATATAGTAGTATTAAAACGACCTAATGCAGCCAAACCTATTATAACTATTACTATGGATATAATAATTGGTGCATATTTTTTTAAATATTTATTCATACTCTCTAAATCTCCCGAATTCAAATGTTGATTTTTTTATGATTTTACCATCTTTTTCAGATTGGATTACTAATCTTTGTGTTGTTGCATAAACAGGAATCAGTTGATTTTTTTTAGCAAAATTTACAAGGTTATAGCTTACCCCAAAATCACCCTGTATTAAAATAATATCATCTTTTGAACTATTATCTATGATAAACTGTTTTATCGGTTCTATTAATGTAACTACTGAGGATATAGTAGGAGATATATTACTCCAAATATCTTGTAAAGGAGAGGGAAGATAAATAAATATATCTATCCCAAAAGTTTTTTCTGCTTCTAAAGTCTGTTCTTCACTTAGTTTATGTGAAAATAGTAAAATCATTTTTTTCATAATGGGATTTTACTATTTTTGTGATTAATTATTCTCTTCATCATAAATATCTAAAGCTTCTTTTGAAAATAGTAAGTTTTTAGCATCTAACTTACGTATCTCTTCTCTTTTTAGAAAGATAGTTGTTATTTTTTGTTCTGCAGGAGAACTAAATTTATAATCATCACTAAGGTCAAAAAGTAGATAGTATAGTTTTAGGAGTGCTTTTTTTGCTTGTGTCTTATTTTCATTTTTTAAAATATTATAGGTCTCTTCTATCGTCCAATCTATTCTATACTTTCTCACTATGCCACTTCTTGATAGCATATAAAACTCTTTAGCAAGGTTTCTCATAGGCACTCTATACAAATCATCTATCTTTTGTAATCTTTCCTCTTGCAATCTTTTTTTATTTCTTTTCCACCAGAACCAATTTTTAGTTTGTTTGATTTTGAGTATAAAAAATATAGCATTAGAAACTATCATAAATAGAGCCATTTTTGAATAATCATCTATATTAAAAGATTTAAAAAGCATAAAGAAAAGAGCAATACTTATTATAAGAGCAATATAGGGAAGTTCATAGTTATTATAAATAGGAAAGAGAGAGGAGCTATAATACCCTTTAATATTTTTTTTAATCTCAGATATTTTAAAAAAATCTACTTCTCTCTCATAAAAAATATCTTGCAATATTTTATTCATTGTTTGATTACGTTCTCTTGCAATTCGATCGTACTCTAAACTTTCTGCTGATTCACGTGCTTGATTAACCGCATATTCAGCATCTCTAGCTGCACTTTCTGCATCAGATGCTGCCGACCAAGCCATTAGTTCTATCCAACTCATATTTATATCCTTTAAGATTTATATGAAAAGATTATAAAACAATATATAGACATTTTTTGTCTAATTGATTTTTTTATATATTTATGTAATAGCTTGAAGTAGTTTATTTTTAGAGAGGAAAAATTTATAGTATAAAGCTACGAGTGGGGTGGTTAATCCCTCACGTAGAGGACTACTTTACAAAAGCAAGAACGATATAAATCACTCCGATTATTAAGTATCCTAATGTATGTAAATCTGGCATTGGATTTACCTTTACAGTATCTAACCCACATAACCCAACCATAAAACCAAAAAAAAAGCCTCATCATCAATAAAGATGACAAGGCTTAATTATACTGCAAGTACCAATGCCAGTAACCTACATAACAAAGCACCACACTTTGATAATGAAATTATAACATAGTAAAAATTAATCCCCTTATAATCGGGTCAGTTGGTAATGAATGTGATACAGTTTTAAGACAAATGGATAGAAGTTTCAATCCCCTTATAATCGGGTCAGTTGGTAATTTCATAAGAAGGGAAGATGTCAATGAAGCTAAAGTTTCAATCCCCTTATAATCGGGTCAGTTGGTAATTAACCCAGAGTTAGTAAAAACAGGCTTGACATTGTTTCAATCCCCTTATAATCGGGTCAGTTGGTAATCCCTCTAGCGCCCATAAAATGGGAACTTCATTTCTTAAAGAAAACTTTAACAAAATAAATTCAAATAACCTTATCAAGTGTAAGTATATCTAATCAAGCTGAATACTCTATCCTATCTCGCTGATTATAGGCATATTTATAAACTTTATATGCTTCATCCGTTGATAAAAATTTTGAATTTTTTTTATCAAAAATATCATAAGCTATTATAAAGTTGTGCATAAATTATCCCTTAATTTTTTAGATAAATTTATTATAGAACAATAACTAGACATATAATGTCTATCTATGATTTTTAACACTCTCCTCTAATTTCTTCAAATAAATATCTTTAAGCTCTTGAGGTTCAATAATAATCAAGTCTGGTAGCCACTTTTGAATAAATGGAAATATCTCTAACTCTTGTGTATATTCAATAGTGAAAATGATAGAACCATCTTCTAACTTTTTTTGAAACTTTTGAGTAGAGAGAAAAAGTTTCATATCTTTGTCAAAATATTTGGCTATAAATGGTGTTGCTTTGAGAGTGGCTACTTTTTTCTTTTGACCATAAAGTGACATAGAATTTTGAACAGTATTTAAAAATTTCATCTGTTTTGTAACTGTTGAGAGTTGAAAATGCCCCTCTTTTGTAGCAAAATCTACACTTTGTATAAAATTTATTCGACCAAATAGTAAGGTGTCTGTTTCGTCTATATAAGATATATACCAGTTATTATCCATAAAAACAAGCTTTAAACATTTAACATTGTCATATATCTGTTCATCATTCAAAAACTTTATTTTTGCATAATCTCTTGCCTGTATAATTTTTTTAAGTCGCTTAAAACTCTCTTTTGATTCTAATGTAGTTAAATCTTCAAAAGGTGTGTTTTTGAAAAGATATATATTTTGGTCTTTTTTGATGTAATGTTCAAGCTCCTTAAATATAATAGGGTCACTATCGTGAATCATACTTAAAAGCCAAGCAATATCTTCAAAATGCTCAAAACTTTCACTAATAATATCCATAGGTATAGCCAATTTATAAGTTTTTTTACGTTTTCCTTTGACTTCAATCACAGAGTTATATTTAAGCATAAATTTTTCAATAGTTCTTTGAACCGTTTTAGAACTAACATCTCCAAATTTTTCTTGTAAAATTTTATCTGATGTATCGATAGTTCTATTGTCTCTTTTTTTGAACTCCTCTATGAGAATGTTAAAACGTTCTGTTTCTGAAATTTTCATCGTCTATATCTTTTTCTTAATTCGTAAACCACTTTTAGTTGTGATACTTTTTGGAGGAGTAATCTCTTTTAGTTCCACTGTTTTTTCTTTATCTCTTTTTTGTAAAATATTTTGTGTTATACATAAAGTTTCATACTTTTGAATAAAACTTTTAATCTCATTTTGAACTTTTTTAATAGCTTCTCCACTATTTGCGTGTGCTAAATTGTTTCTCATATTTGAAACATCTTCATTTAACTGTTTAAAAGCTTCAAACCCTATTTTGTCTTGTGATTTTATTATTTTAAGTTCATTCATTATCAATGTATAACTTTGTTCTTTAATAACCTTTGCATTAGATGTATTAAAACTATGCTGTTTTTTTATAAGTGTAGAAGATTCACTTGAGAGATAGTAAAGTGCTTGTTTTTTCGTTGCTTTAAATGCTGTGAAATGTTTATTTATAGAACTATCATAAGTTTGAAATAGTTGCATAGAGTAAAGACCTAATGCTTCATTTAAAAGTGTAATAGCATTAAGCATATACCATTTTTCATTCATAATTTTAGCAAACTGATAAATCATCTTATAGGCATCTAGTTTTGCATAGTTTTGCATATCTTGAAGATGCTCTTTTATCGTATTTAGATAGGATTGAAGATTTTGTATTTTTGTATCTTTTTTCTGTAATTCATCTATATTTTTAATAATTCTTTCTATTAACGATAAATTTTTACTATCTTTTTGAGTTAAGTTTTTAATAGAGTTACCTAAAAGATTTAATGAAAACTCACTAAGATTATCTACTAATACTTTATATGTTTTATCTCTAAAATTTACATTTTTAGAAACAGTATAGTTTTCTGAAAACCTTGCTAAAGTAAATGCTATATTTGATAAGTCAAGATAACTTACTAAATCTTTTATCTCATATTTAGTATTTCTTTCTATCTCTTTTGCAAAAAGTATAGCTTTTATTTTGTTTGGATTAACAATATTTTGAACAATAAGATTTATAATAATTAAAATAGGTGTGTGTCTAAAACCGTGAGATATATCTATAATAACTTCATCATAATCATTCAAAACATCATTTATCGTTTTAAAGATATTATCATACTCTTCACTATCAGGTATGATGATAGCATCATCTAAATATAGGTTATCTATATTTTCTTTTTCTAAAACCTCTTTTTGAACTTTTAAGGAGCTATCTGTTGCGATAGCTATAATCTCATAGTCATCTTTATAACACTCTATTAAAAGGGGGAAAGTATTTATATTTTGATGTTTTTTTCCATTAAAAATATATTCTACTTTATTATAGTTTATCATTCCTAATGTTGTTATAACTGCTTTTATCATAGTATTTTTTCCTTTATTTCATAATCATAATATAGCAAAGAAATGAAAATAAAATCTTAACATTAACCTAACACACTATTCAATACTATTCCATCATCAATAAAAAGGCTAAAAAATGAACTGGCGTACCAAAACAGAAAACAATATAGAAAAGATGGGTGAAACAATCACTTCACACCCTATAAAAATTATAATAGCTATGCTTTTAATAAGTATCGCTTTTATAGCAAATGTTCCAAAGATAACGATAGATACATCAACAGAGGGATTTTTACATAGTTCTGACCCTGCTTTAGTGCGTTATGAATCGTTTAAAGAGCAGTTTGGACAAGATGAAAAGATTATGGTTATTGTAGAGACTAAAGATATTTTTAATCTTGAAACACTTAAAAAGTTACAGTCATTGCATACAGAGCTTGAAAATAATGTTCCTCATCTTACAGATATAACATCGCTTTTAAATGCTAGAAATACACGAGGTGATGGCGACCAACTGATAGTGGAAGACCTATTTGCAGAGTTTCCTCAAAATGCGAAAGAGCTAGAAGTTATTAAAAACTTAGCTAAAAATAGTGAGATGTATAAAAATCTTCTTTTTGATGAAAAACTTAAATATACAACTATTATCTTAGAGCCAAATGCTTATGAGAGTGTTGAGGGTGGCGATGAACTTGATGGTTTTGGAGATGATGAAGAATCTGTATCAGATGAAGAGGCTGAATTTTTACTAGACACTTCTAAAAGTGAGATGGTAAGAAAAGCTGATGAAATTATCGCAAAATATAAAAGTGAAGGCTTCAATGTATTTTTAGCAGGTTCTATGGTTGTAAATGATTATAACAAACAATCTGTTCAAAAAGATATGCAAAAATTTGTAAAACTTGTTTTACTTATGATGATGATATTTTTATTTGTTGTGTTTAGACGTATTAGTGCTGTAATACTTCCTATATTTATCGTTGTGCTATCTCTTCTTGTGACTATTGGGGCTATGGCGTTAGTTGGTACACCTATAACAATTCCTACTCAAATTTTACCATCGTTTTTACTAGCTGTTGGTATCGGTGCAGTGGTACATCTTTTAGCGATGTTCTTTAAAGATTTAAATAACAATGGCGATAAGAAAAAAGCTATCTCTTATGCACTTGGTCACTCTGGTTTAGCTATTATTATGACATCTTTAACAACGGCTGCTGGGCTTCTTTCATTTGCAACTGCTGAGATTGCTCCTATTGCCGATTTAGGTATTTTTGCAGCTATTGGGATTATGTTTGCTCTTGCAAATACTCTTATTTTACTTCCTGCAATTTTAACTGTTTTACCTCTTAAACCAGAAAAAGAGAAAGCGCAAAGTAAATCGGAACTTATGGATAAATTTTTATTAACTACTGCTGATTTTAGTGTAAATAATGCTAAAGCTATTGTGGGTGTAAGTGCTATTATTACCGCTATTTTCATCTATTTTGCAACAACTGTTGAGTTTAAACACGACCCTTTAAGTTGGCAACCTGATAACTCTCCTGTAAAAATAGCTACGGCAACAGTAGATAGAGAGTTAAAAGGTTCAGTAACTATGGAAGTTATCATAGATACGAAAAAAGAGAATGGTTTATACAACTCTGAACTTTTAACAAAGATAGACAACATCAGAAAAAAAGCTGAAATGATAGAAAACGATAAATATTTTGTAGGAAAAGGTTGGAGTGTTGCTGAAGTTCTTAAAGAGATTCATAGAGCATTACATAATAACGAACAGAAATATTATGCTATTACAGAGAATGATGCTTTAATCCCTCAAGAGTTTTTACTTTTTGAAAATAGTGGAAGCGATGATTTAGAGGATTTAGTAGATTCATCTATGAGTAAAGCAAGACTTACGTTTAAACTCCCGTGGATGGAAGCTGGAGAGTATGGAGAACTAAGTGATGAATTAACAACACTTATGAAAGCTGAATTAGGAGATGATGTTGAGATAACTATTACAGGTATGGTTCCATTATTTCAAAGAACATTATCAGCAGCGATGAGTTCTATGGCTGTTAGTTATATAGTAGCATTTGTATTGATAGCTATTATGATGATAATCTTACTAGGAAGTGTAAGAATTGGTTTAACAAGTATGGTACCAAATGTATTACCAGTAGTTTTAACGATAGGCTTTATGGGAATGGTAAATATGCCTCTTGATATGTTTACTATGCTTGTTGGTGCAATAGTTATAGGTCTAAGTGTAGATGATACAGTTCACTTTTTTCATAACTTTGCAAAATATCATCATCAAGGTTTAGAGACAAAAGAAGCGATTGAACAAACTATGCTAGGAACAGGACGAGCATTGATAGCTACAACGATTGTTCTTTCTCTTGGTTTTTATGTTTATATGTTTGCGTCTCTTACTAACTTGATAAACTTTGGTATATTGGCTGGAGGGGCAATTAGTGTTGCTCTTATTTCTAATATTATTTTAGGTCCTGCTTTGCTTACTTTGATTACTGAGGATTCTAAGAGAAAAGAGCAACATTAACTTAATATATTTCTATCATCAAATTATATAAACAAAAAATAAAGGAAAAAAAATGATTTTAAAAACACTATTAGTAGCAAGTTTAACACTAAGTTCTCTTCTAGCGATAACAGGTCAAGAGATAGCACAAAAGGTTCACGATAGAGATGATGGAGATAATTCTACTTCTCAAATGAAGATGATTTTGACAGATAAAAATGGTCATCAACGTATAAGAGATTTGAAAACTTTTACAAAAGACAAGGGTGAGGACAAACTTAAACTTATGTTTTTCCTTACACCTGCTGATGTTAAAAATACAGCATTTTTAACACACGATTTTGAGGACTCTTCAAGAGATGATGACCAATGGTTATATCTGCCTGAACTTCAAAAAGTAAAACGTATCGCGTCTAGTGATAAAAGTTCCTCTTTTATGGGAAGTGATTTTACTTACTCTGATATGACAGATAGAAATGTAGAAGATTATAATTATAAAATTATGAAAGAGAAAAAAGTTGGTGGTCATAAAACTTGGCAGATGCTAGTAACTCCTAAGAGTGAAAAAACTGTTGATGAAACTGGTTACACAAAGTCTATCGTATTTGTACGTCAAGATAACTTTGTGATTGTTCAAGCTCTTAACTATATTAAAGCTGGTAAAAAACTTAAATATATGAAAGTAAAAGGTTTAAAACAGATAGATGGTATCTGGACAGCTACTGAGATGCAGATGACTACTAAAAAAGGTAGAAAAACTCTTCATAAAACAGTATTTAAGTTTTCAAATATTAAGTATAATCAAAACTTAAAAGAGTCTTTCTTTACAACTCGTACTATTCAAAAAGGTTTATAAAAATGAATAAAAAGCTATTTTTATCTTTCGTTCTATCTTCGTTATTAATAAATACAGCATTAGTTGCTGAGGAAAATATTGATGATGATTTAGGTGGTTTTGATACAGAGGAAGTTGTTGAAGAAGCAAGTGATGATTTAGATGGCTTTGGAGATGATGATGATGATGAAGCGGAGGAGATAGTAACACAATCCGTAGTGAAAGAGGAGGAAGTTAGTAACCTCTCTTTTGGTGGAGATATAGCATTTAAAACTTCTTATGGTTATAAGTCACATAAAGTAGATGGTGTTGATTATAATAACTTTAATCAAGCTCAAATATCTTTAGCTCTTGATATGGAGTATAAATTTTCTGATAATTGGAAAATTTATATGAGTGGAGATGCCTCTTATGACGCTGTTTATGATTTACGTTCTCAAACTACTTTTAATGATGATGTTCTTGATACTTATGAAACAGATTTAATGTTAAAAGATGCCTATTTTCAAGGAAGTATTACAGATACTCTCGATACTAAAATAGGACATCAGATAGTTGTATGGGGTAAGTCAGATAGTATCCGTATTACAGATGTTATAAATCCTCTTGATAATCGACAACCTGGTATGACAGATATTGAAGATTTACGCCTTAGTGTGGCTATGGCTAAGTTTGATTATTACGTTGGTTCTTGGAATATTTCTACTATGCTTATCGCTGAAAATAGAATAATGCTTGAAGCTGGGACACAAGGAGAGTTTTTACCTTTTACTTTGTCTCAATTAGAAGAACCAGAATATAACTCTGATAATCTTCAATATGCTTTAGCTTTTAACGGTGTGTTTTCAGGTTGGGATTTGTCATTTTATGGAGCAAATGTTCTTGACCAAAAATGGCATATAAATAAATCAACGATGAAAAGAGAAGTTGGTATTATTCAGATGTTAGGTTCAGCGTTAAATGTTGCTAGTGGTAGTTGGTTACTCAAAAGTGAGGTAGCTCTTATAAATGGTATAAAATATAACGCAACAGATGATGAAAAAAACCGTTTAGATATGCTTGTTGGATTTGATTATATGGGTATTAAAGATACAGTATTATCTCTTGAGATTGCCGATAGACATATATTTGATTATGAAGATAAGATGAACTCTACTACGGAGATGTTCAAAGATTATACAGAACAAGATGAGTTTCAAACAGTAGTACGTGCAATACATTCATTCTCAAACGATTCTATAAATGCTACTGCTCTTATAAGTATGTTTGGTTCATTATTAGAAAATGGTGGATTTGCTAGAGTTTGGGTTGAGGTAGATGTTATGGATGGTGTTACTTCTAATTTTGGTGTGGTTGATTATATCGGTGGAGATAAGGTTTTTATGGAGGCTATATCTAATAATGATAGAGTTTTTGGAGATATTTGTTATAGTTTTTAAATTAATTGTTAGTAATAAACAGTGTTGCAAGGTTGCAGGTAAAGTATAAGATATGGTTTTTACTATGCTAGAGGATTTAAAGAGAAATAGGGTTTAAATTATGAATAGATGGATGAAAATAGTGTATGATGAAGCAACAAAAGGGATGCTCTCTAATGAGGGTGGACCATTTGGAGCAGTTATCATAAAAGATAATAAAATTATCGCTTCCGCACATAATGAAGTGTTAAAAACAAAAGATTCAACAGCTCACGCAGAGATGAATGCAATACGAAAAGCTTGTAAAGAGTTAGATAGTTTTGATCTGAGTGATTGTATTTTATATACAAGTTGTCAGCCTTGTCCTATGTGTTTAGGAGCTATCTTTTGGGCTAGGATAGGAACAGTTTATTATGGTGCAACAGAAGATGATGCTGCTCGTGGAGGGTTTGATGATAAACGCTTTTATGAGATGATGGCTGGTCAAAATAGTGATTTAGTTATGAAACAGATTGACCATAAAGAGGGTGCTGAACTTTTTGATATGTGGTTGGAGAAGAGTAACCGTAAAATTTATTAACTTCTTATAGTTTTAATGAAATTTAGCTACTTCATAAAGAATTTTTAAGAGATAAAAAAGTACCAAATATAACCAATGCAAGACCAGCTATTTTTTCCCAACTTATCTCTCTAGGAACTAAATTTAAAACTCCAAAATGGTCATAAAGTAAAGAGGTTGTTAAAAATGCGATGATAAAAAGGAGTGAAGTTGCTAATGCTCCGATAGCTGGAAAAGAGATAGCAAACACCAAAATAATGAAAAATCCACAAGCACCACCCACTATAATAGAGGGAGTCATCTTATCAAAGCTAAATTTCAATCCATCGCTTGAAGCTAGTAAATAAAAGAGAGTCACAAAAGCAAAAACTACGAGAGAGTTCATTAATAGAATAGTTTTTAAGTCTATTTTATCTTTCCAATAGCCATTAAAAAGACCTTGTGTACTTGAGGCAACACCTGCTAACAGCACTAACAAACCTATAAATATTTTAACCAAAATATAGCCCCAATTTTTCATCTGTATTTGCATTAAAATGAACTTTTTCATCATTCACTTTAATATAGGAAGCTTTTTTCGTACTCTCTATCCAATAATCAAGACGTTGATGAGTAGATTCTAAAAGTTCATCTTTCATAGAATATTTTATCATAATGGGTGGTGCTTTTTTATTCTCATAAAAAGTAGTTGTTATCTCACTTGTGCTATTTATTAGCTTTTCAAAAATCTCTTTTGAAACCATCGGACGGTCTATATGACAAAATATAAGACTATCAGCTTTTAAATAATTAAAAGCAGTTTTTACAGAGGAGAACATACCCTCTTGATAGTTTTTATTTCTGATAACTGTAACATCACTATTTAAAATAGATTGTATTGCATCATAATTATGTCCTAAAATAACTACAACTTCATAGCCATAAGATTGAATAGTTTGTATCTGTCTGTTTATGAGATATTCGCTATCAATTTTATAGAGCTGTTTCATAGTAGAGGTTCTACTAGATTTACCTCCTGCGAGTAATACAACTATATTCATCTGTTAAATCTCTTTAGAGCATCTTGTATTAGATTGAATAAAACTTTAGTTCTGTACTCTTTAGTAGAGCGAAAAGAACCAGAGGGAGATATATCTTTTTCTATCGCTATCTGAATAGACTTCTTGCAAAACTAAAAATATAGTAAAATACAATATGAGAAAAATAGATAAATTCAAAGATATAGATGAAGCTACATTTAAAAGAGTTGTAGGTGTAAAAAGTACAACATATAAAGTGAT
>Ga0256837_1000350_pt1 | contig 40820 bp, 43 predicted proteins | sample 4562384metaG_FD_185976 | JGI IMG/M metagenome (GOLD analysis project Ga0256837, IMG submission 185976) | Hydrothermal vent microbial communities from Guaymas Basin, Mexico - 4561-384 | ecosystem: Environmental > Aquatic > Marine > Hydrothermal vents | place: Mexico: Guaymas Basin | collected... | reverse complement strand
AAGAGATAAAACGGATAAGTAAAAAGTATTTAAAATAGCGCTTTATTTAAAATCCACTGACATTTTTGATTTTTAGTTTTAGAAAGTCCGATTTTATGGGGCTTTTGAAGCATTGGCGTCCCCGGCGCGATTTGAACGCACGACCTTCGCCTCCGCAGGGCGACGCTCTATCCAGCTGAGCTACGGGGACAGGAATGAAATTATATCAAATTTTTACGATAACTACAACGGCAATAACATTTTTTTCATCATGAGTTATTGAAATATCGGCTTGGGAGATGTTAAATTTTTTTAAAGTTTTTGGAGATATTAAGGGCTTTCCTTTTTTATCTTTTAATATCTCAATATCCAAAAAACTGCACTCTTTCCCAATGCCTGTTCCAATAGCTTTGGCAAAAGCTTCTTTTGCCGCCCAGTAATTTGGCAGTTTTTTTGGATTTTCATTTGGAGTTAAAACTCTTTTTGCGAATTTTTCTCCAAATTTTTTATAAACTTTTTTTATTCTATCTTTGTTTGTAATATCTACACCAATTCTAATCTCCAATAAAACTCCTTTTTGATATAATTTTATCAAAAAGGTGGTGGTTGATTAAATTTATAGAGTTACTTGGTAATAGTTTTATAAAAGTGTTAAAAGGGCTTGGAGAATTTACTCTTTTTCAATTTGAAGTTTTAAAACTTATGTTTATTCCTCCATATAGAATAAAACAACTTCTTTATCAAATAATGTTTATGGGGTATGGGAGTTTGGGAGTTATTTTACTAACTTCTTTTTTTACTGGACTTGTTGAAGCTGTGCAACTTTATAATGGATTTCATAAATTTGGAGTAGAAGATTTTATGGGATACACTATCTTTGTTTCAGTTGTAAAAGAACTTGGACCAGTATTTGCTGCATTAATGGTTGTTAGTAGGGGAATAAGTGCTTATGCTGCTGAGCTTGGAAGTATGAGAGTTACTGAGCAAATTGATGCACTTGAAGTAATGGCTGTAAATTCAAAACACTACTTGATAGTCCCAAGAATTTTAGCTACTACAATCTCTCTTCCATTTTTAATTTTATTTTTTGATATGATAGCAAATGTAGGAGCGTATCTTATTTCGGTTTATTCTTTGGATGTAAATGGGTATGCTTATTTAGATAATATAAGACAGTTTGGAAGCATTTCTGATATTAACGAAGGAATTGTTAAGGGAATAGTGTTTGGATATATCATAAGTGCAATTGGAACATTTATTGGATATAACACAAGAGGAGGAGCAAAAGGAGTAGGGCAAAGCACCACAAAAGCGGTGGTTTTATCTTCTATTTCTATATTTGTAGCAGATTATGTAATTTCTACTTTTTATCTTCTTTTTTAGTTATCTTTTTCTTAACCAAGTTGGCAAGTCAATGTTTGATAAAAGCTCTTCTTGGGGTTCTTCTTTTGTGTCTTGTTTAATTTTTACCTCTTTTTTTGGAGGAGTTTGATGTTTTTCAAATCCAGTAGCTACGATAGTTACTTTAATCTCATCAGGTTCAAGTGAATTATCAGTAGTTGTACCAAAGATAATATCAGCATCCTCATCTACTTTTTCATAAATTAAGTTCATACTCTCTTGCATCTCCATTAATGGATAATCTTCATGAAGTGTAAAGTGCACAAGCACTCCCATTGCTCCATCAATTGAAATATTATCAAGAAGTGGCGATTCAATAGCTTTTTTAATAGCGTTAAAGGCTGCATTTTCACCTTTTTCTTCACCAACTCCCATAAGTGCTAGCCCTTGATGAGACATAACCGTTTTTAAGTCGTTAAAGTCTACATTAATATCATTCTCTCCATAGCTAATTACCATATTTGAAATTCCACTAACAGCTTTATACAAAACATCATCAACTAAACTAAATGCTTCTCTTCTTCCCACTTTTCTATCAATAATTGAGAGAATTTTGTCATTTGGAATTACAACAATTGAATTTGTCTCTTGTTTTAGGTTCTCAATTCCATTTAGTGCAAGTTTTTGTCTTCTTGGACCTTCAAATGTGAAAGGTTTAGTTACAACCCCAATTGTTAAAGCTCCAACTTCTTTTGCTGCTTTTGCAATAATTGGAGATGCCCCAGTTCCAGTTCCTCCCCCCATACCAGCTGAGATGAATACTAAATCTGCTCCATTTAGTGCATCTTTTATCTCCTCATATGTCTCTTCTGCTGCCTTTTGTCCAATTTCTGGTCTCATTCCAGCTCCAAGCCCTTTTGTTAGAGATTTTCCAAGTTGGATTTTCTTATGAGCCTTGCTTGTTTTTAGGGCCTGAATATCAGTATTTGCAGCAATTAATTCAACATCTTTTATTCCTTTTTCTGCCATATAATTAATCATATTATTACCACCACCACCAACACCTATAACTTTAATTTTTGGACCATCGCTTACTTCGTTTATAGAAAAAAGTTTCTCTTCCATATTTCTTCCTTTCAAAATAGATTACTAACCCAAGTTTTAATTTTTTGAATAAGGGTTGGTTCTTCTTTATCTTCTGTAATCTCAAAAGTAACTTCTTCTTCTTCCTCTTTTTTAGGAGGTTCTTCAAAAATGTTTTCTTCAATGTATTTTGAGCGAAACTCTTTGTTTGAATCAATTTCATAAGTTAGATTCTCTTTTGTGCTATACATTATAAGTCCAACTACACACGCAAACTCTGGTTTTTTGATATTGTCAAAAAGTCCTTCTATTTGTTTTGGAGTTCCAATTCTAACTGGGAGCCCTTCAAAAAACTCCTCAGCTAATACTTTAATGTTAAAGAAATTGGTAAGCCCACCAGTTAATACAATTCCAGCGCCGATTTTATTTCTTATTCCAGAAGTAGTTATCTTTTCATTAAGTAAGCTAAATGTCTCTTCAAGTCTTGCTGAAACTACATCAACAATCAATTTAACAGGCACCTTTTGTTTTTCTTCTTCATTACCTATTATACCAACTTCTATCTCAGGTTCCCCAGAAAAGACAATCTCTTCAAAGTGAGTTTTAATATACTCAGCATCTGATAAGGGAGTGTGAAGGGCAATTGATAGGTCATTTGTAATATGGTGACTTCCAACTCCCAAGAATGAATGGTATCTAAATGCTGAATTTACAAAAAATCCAATATCAGAAGTAGTAGCCCCCATATCAATTACAGCTACTCCAAGTTCTTTTTCATCTTCTTTCAAAACTGCAAGTCCACTTGCATAAGCTGATGATACGATATTATCAATCTTTACTCCTGCTAATTTAAAAGTCTTTTTTAAATTTTCAATCCCACTTTTTAAAGCTATAATAATATGTAAAGAAACTTCAAGCCTACTCCCACTCATTCCAGTTGGATCTTCTACCTCATCAAGCTCATCTACTTTAAAATTATAAGGGATTGCTTGTAAGACTTGATATTCACTTGGAATAGTTGCAGTTTGTAGAGCGATTTGAATGACTCTATTTATCTCTTTTATAGAAATTTCATTGCTTGGGACATTAATAACTCCAAAGCTTGTTATGCTTTTTGTATAAGCAGAAGAGATAGAAACGGTAGCATTTGATATTTCAACCCCAGCCACTCTTTTTGCATCGTTTAGAGCTTTTTTAATAGACTTTGAAGCTAAATCAATATTAGTAATGGCACCTTTTCTCACGCCTTTTGATGGAGCAATCCCAACTCCACTTATAGAAAGGTTTGAGCTTATTTTATCATAATTTGCAATGAGTGCTTTCGTCTCAAAACTTCCTATATCAATTGCCAAAATATGTTTCAATTTTTATCCTTTTTGCAAGTAGATTTCAATTTTGTATTTTTCTCTTAAATGTTTTATTAAATCTTTAAGTAGTTCTTCTTGGATTAAATTTTGCGTAAGTTTTTCTACAAATATTTTATTTTTTTCAAACTCTTTTTTATCTAAAATTTTTTGGTCATTTATTTTATACACAAACGCCATCTTAGGGTTTTTTGAAGGCAAAAGAAAATACCCTTCCTTATTATAAGAAGTAAAAAGACTAAGCAAAAATTCCTCAGCTACTTCTCCATCTTTTATAGGAATTTTGCTAAAATCATACTTTGTAACCCATCCTATATTTTTACCATTAAAGTTGCTAAGAGCTTTTTGAGCTTTTATTTTAAGCATTTTAGCAATTTGAGTATTTAAATAATCTTTAATCACATAAGCTTTTGCCTCTTCAAAACTCATAACTCTTGGCTTAATTTCTTCTAAAAGTTTTGCGGTTATATATTTGCCTTTATAAACAAAAGGTTTAACAGTTCCCTTTTGAATTAACTCTTGCATTTTATCAAAGGGAATTATTGAATTGTTAATAGCTACTTCTTTAATTTCATACTCTCCTTTTGAAGCTTTTAATTTTTTATAAGCAAGAATAGCCTCTTTTTTTAAATTCTTTGCAAAATAATCTTCTTTTACTCTATTTTTTGCTTGATTAAAACTTAAAATTTCTCCATTTTCGTTTTTATAGTTTAATTTGTTTGCTTCGTAAAAATTTTTAAGCTCACTATTTGAAACATTTCCTTCAAGGTTTATGGTAACAAGAGCAATTTTATATTTTGGAGGGGTTTTGTATTTTTCTTTGTTAGCTTCCCAAAAGCTTTTAACTTCATTTAAATTAATAGAAACATTTACTTCATCTGAATTGATAATTTCAAGAGATAGATTATCTGCATTATAAAGAGCACTTGCGACTGCTAAAATTGCATTTTTTGGAGGAGTTATGCTCAGCATATTCAAAAGTTTCTCTACCAAGATTTGTTTTTTAAGTAAAGTTTCAAACTCTTTTGCCGTTTGATTAGTCCTTTTTAAATACTCTTTATAAGTTTTTTCATCGTGAAAGTATTCTAAAATCTTTTTTGCTACATCTTTATCGGTTACATAAAGTCCAAGGCTTTTTGCATACTCTCTTAAAAGAGCGTTATCTATTACTTGATTTAGGGCAATTTGTTTTAGACCAAGCTTATTTGCAGTGGCTTCATCAAGTTTTCCACCCAATTTTTGATTTAAGTTATTAAATAAATTATTATAAGCAAATTGAAATTCTCTTATACTAACTTCTTCATCTCCAACTTTGGCTATTGTGGATGCTTTTTTACCAAACTGAAATTGACCCCATCCAACAAACCCAGCTCCTATAAAAGCAATAGTAGCTACCCAAATAGTAACAACCAACCATTTTCTATGCTTTTGCATCCATTCAATCATAAAAGTAACCCTTATATATAGTTTTTTGATATTATAATAAAAAAAAACCTCTCAATAAAGGAATATTAAATGAAAAACCAAGAAATTATGCTAAAAGATTTAAAATATAATTGGCATCCTTGCACTCAAATGAAAGACCACGAATTTTTGCCTCTTATTCCTATAAAAAAAGGAGAAGGGGTATATTTAGAGGATTTTGAAGGGAATAGATATATTGATGCTATAAGTAGTTGGTGGGTAAATCTTTTTGGTCATAGCAATCATTATATAAACGAAAAGATAAAAACTCAACTTGAAACGTTAGAGCATGTAATATTTGCTGGATTTACGCATGAAGGAGCCGTTAGACTTGGTGAGAGGATTTGTAAATTAACAGGGTTTGATAAAGTTTTTTATGCGGATAATGGGAGTAGTGCAGTTGAGATTGCAATAAAGATGAGTTTTCATTATTGGAAAAACAAAGGTAAAATTAGACCACTCTTTTTTAGTCTTGAAAATTCATATCACGGAGAGACAATTGGTGCTTTGAGTGTAGGGGATGTTGGGCTTTATAAAGATACTTATAAAGAGATTTTAATAAAAAATATAACTCTTCCTATTCCAAAAGATGAGAGTGAAGAAGAGACAAATAAAGCATTAAAAAAAACAAGAGAAATTTTTGAAAAGTATCATAAAGATGTGAGTGCTTTGATTATTGAACCTTTAATTCAGTGTGCTGGATATATGAAGATGCATTCTTCTTTATTTATAAAAGGATTAAGAGAGCTTTGTGATGAATTTGATATTCATCTGATTGCAGATGAGATAGCGGTTGGATTTGGTAGGAGTGGGAGTATGTTTGCTTGTGAGCAAGCTGGGATTAAGCCAGATTTTATGCTTCTTAGTAAAGGATTAACGGGAGGATATTTGCCTCTTAGTCTTGTACTGACAACTAATGAAGTTTATATGGCTTTTTATTGTGATTATAAAGAGTTAAAGGCATTTTTACATTCTCACTCATATACGGCAAATCCTCTTGGGATTGCTGCTGCAAATGCAACATTGGATATTTTTGAGAGGGGGGAAGTGTTTTTTGAGAGTGGAGAGTTTAGGATAGTAGATAAGCCAAAAAGAAGTGTGCTTGAAAACAATAAAATTATAAGCGAATACATCTGGGAGAAGATGCAAAAGTTTAGAGAGCTTCCAAATGTAAAAGAGATACGCCAAAAAGGAATGATAAGTGCAATTGAGATGATTGATTATCCGTGGGAGAAAAGAATGGGATTAAGAGTTTATGAATGGGGACTTAAAAACGGGGTTCTTTTAAGACCGCTTGGTAATGTAATTTATTTTATGCCCCCTTATGTTATTAATAAAGAAGAGATTGATAAGATGGTAGATGTTGCATTTAGTGGTATAAAGAGGTTAAATGAACTCAATTAAAAACTCACTAATAAATCCAATAAAGCATTTTAGGCTAAGGTATTTACCGCTTTTGATGATTTATTTTGCATATGGGGCAAGCGGGATAACAAATGTAGCTGAGACCTTTTGGGTAAAGGAAGAATTAAAACTCTCAGCCGCAGCCCTTGTCTCTCTTGGGGTTTGGCTTAGTCTTCCTTGGACTATAAAAATGGTTTTTGGACAACTTGTGGATAGCGTTAGGATTCTTGGCTCTCAAAGGAGAGTGTATGTTTATATTGGAGCGTTTTTAATTGCAAGTGGAACTATTTTATTAATAGGACTTGCTGGGGATTATGAGTGGGTTAAATTTGCAGACAAAGAGAATGTTTATATTTTGGCATCTTTACTTAGTGTAGTTGGATTTGTGCTTCAAGATGTGGTGGCTGATGCAATGAGCACGGAAGTTGTTGATAGAACTTTACCGCCTGATAAGCTTCAAGAGGAGCTTGCGTATGTTCAAATTCTTGGAAGACTTGCAATCTCACTTGCAACGGTTATGGTAGCTGGACTTAGTGGATGGCTGGCTGAGGTTATGAGTTATGAGGATATTTTTAAGCTATCTTTAATAATCCCTTTAATTTCTGTAATTGGAGTTAGTATTATTAAGCTTGAAAATGTTAAAAAAAGTCCTATTAATTGTAAAATTTTATGCGGGGGGATTGTGTTTGCGGGGTTTGTTGTGTTGATGGGGTATGGGCAGTATCAAAAGTGGGATAATAAGATTTTAGCTTTTATTTTTGCTCACTCCCAAGAGATTGTGCTTTTTATTAGTTTAGGGGTAATTATTTATATGCTTGGATTAGTGTTAAAAGATGTGGATAAAAAAGTTAAAAGTTTTATTATAAAGACTGCAATTGTAATTTTTGTATATAGAGCAATGCCAAGTGTTGGTCCAGCCTTGCAGTGGTGGGAGATTGATGTTTTGGGATTTGATAAGGCTTTTTTTGGGACTCTATCGCAAATTGGAGCTATTCTCTCAATCCTTGGAATGTGGCTTTTTAGTGATTTTATTGCAAAAAAGCCAGCTTATCAGACCCTTTTGTGGCTTAGTGTTATTACTACAATTTTGTTTTTGCCAATTATTGCGCTTTATTATGGAATACCTCAACAATTTGGTATCTCTCCAAAAAGCGTAGCACTTATTGATACAGCTCTTGAATCTCCTTTTGCTCAGCTTAGCATGATACCGCTTTTAACTCTTATAGCAATTTACGCACCTGATGGTAAAAGAGCAACTTGGTTTGCACTGATGGCAAGTCTTATGAATTTGGCTCTTAGTTTTGGAGGGCTTTTTAGTAAGTATTTAAATGAAATTTTTGTAGTAAATAGAGCAGTAGTTGAAAATGGTAAGGTAGTCATTCCAGCTGATTATTCTCAGCTTGGAGCTTTGATGATAGTTGTAACTATTCTTAATATAGTAGTGCCGGTTGTAACTATTTATTTCCTTATGATTAGGAAAAACTCACAAAAATTGATATAATAATACTAAAAAAGGAGAGAAAATGGCTATTTTGATGCTGATTTTAATGAATATTGCCGTAATGGCATCAATTTATTTTTCAATTTTTTTAATTGAACTTATTTTTGGGGTAAGAATTGACCCTCAAAGTGTAACTGGACTTGCGATTTTGGCGGTAATTGTTGGATTTAGTGGAAGTATTATCTCTTTGCTTTTGTCTAAATGGATGGCAAAAATGTCAATGGGAGTTAGGGTAATTGAAACGCCTTCAAATGAAGCAGAGAAATGGCTTTTAGAGACTACTTACAAACTTGCCGACAAAGCTGGGATTCCAAGACCAGAAGTTGGAGTGTTTGATGGACCTCCAAACGCTTTTGCCACAGGACCAAGTAAAAGTAACTCATTAGTAGCTGTTTCAACAAGTCTTTTTGATTTAATGGATTTAAAAGAGATTGAGGGGGTTATTGCACATGAGATTAACCACATCAAAAGCGGAGATATGATTACTATGACTTTGGTGCAGGGGGTTTTAAACTCAATAGTGTTTTTTGTATCAAGGTTGATTGCAAATATCGTTGCTCCAAAAGATGAAGAGGGTAATCCAAATCCATTTGCTTATATGGCAATAAGTTTTGCACTTGAAATGGTTTTATCCATCTTTGCAACAATGATTGCAATGGCATTTAGCAGATATAGAGAATATAAAGCAGATGCTGGGGCTGTTAAGATTGATGGGCCTTATGGGATTTATTATGCGCTTGCAAAACTTGGAAACATTCCAAAAGAACAAGTTGCACTTCCACCAGAGATGAAAGCGTTTGGGATTGTTGGATTTATAAGCGAACTATTTAGTTCACATCCACCAATTGAAAAAAGACTTGAAAATATAAAAAAAGTAGCAAGGGAGCTTGGATATGATTTATAATTTTGATGAGATTAGGGAGATTGTTTTAAAAGCTGGGGAGATATTTAAAGAAGGTTTTTTTGCTACTAAAAAAGAAGTTGATTTTAAGGGTAAAAAAGAGTTAGTAACAGAATATGATGTTAAGATTGAAGACTTTTTAACTACTGAATTATCAAAGTTTGATGGCTTTAATATAGTAGCTGAGGAGAAACATTTTGATGAAGAGATAAAAAATTCATTTATTATTGATCCAATTGATGGGACTACTAACTTTTTACATCAAATCCCTTTTTGTGCAATAAGTGTTGGAATTTATCAAAATGGATTTGAGAGAGGAGGAATTGTTTACAATCCCATTACAAATGAGATGTACTGGGCAAAAAAAGGGGAGGGGGCATATCTTAATGACAAAAAAATAAGCGTATCGGATGTAGATGTTTTTCAAAGAGCATTAATTGGAACAGGATTTCCTTATAGCGCGGCTGATAATGAAGAAGATTTGAGGTGGGTTGTATCAAAACTTCAAAAACTTCTTCCAAAAGTGCAAGATATAAGAAGATTTGGAAGTGCGGCTTTGGATTTATGTTATGTAGCAAATGGGAAACTTGATGGCTTTTATGAAATTAACTTAAAACCTTGGGATGTTGCGGCTGGTAAAATTATTGTAAGAGAAGCTGGTGGGATTGTTACTAATAATTATGGCGAAGATTATGAATTTTGGGATAAATGTATTGTAGCTACTAATGGAAGATTTCATCAAGAGTTTGTAGAGGCTTTAATGGGATAGATAAGACTTTATCTATCCTTTTTTTGTTATAATAAATTTAGTTAACATAATGCACATTCTCTTGAATTTAATTTTTCTTATCAAGTTCTTGAAGTCTTTTTGCATCTTTAATTGCACTTCCATCAAGTGTATTATTAAAGTAGAAAAATCCTTTTTTATATTTTATTGCAAAGTCCAAAAATTCATCTGGATAACTGCCTTTATAATTTTCTAAATACCCATGAAATCTCATATAAACAAAATTTGCGGTCTTAACGTTTACAAATGGCTGATTAAAATCGTGCCATACCATTGCAATGTTATTTTTTCTTAAAAAATCATAAACTTTTGGATTATACCAATGCTTTTCTCTAAATTCTATTGCTATTTTAAAATCTTTGTTAAGGTTTTCAATAAAGTTTTTAATAAACAAAAAGTTGTATTTACAACTCGCTGGTAATTGAAATAAAAAAGCCCCTATTCTATCTTGTAAAATAGAAAAAAAATTAATAAAATCATTTGCTTTTTTATAATCAAGTCCAAAGTGAGTTACAGAATTATGTACTTTAATTGATAATTTTTTTCCTTTTGAGACTCTTTTCCATTTTTTTAAAACATTTTCCGTTGGCATTTTGTAAAATGTCGAGTTAATCTCCAATGAGTTAAAATGTTTAAAGTAAAACTCCATAAAATCCTCTTTTTTTAAACTCTTTGGATAAAAAATCTCCCTCCAATGTCCATATAAAAATCCGCAAGTGCCAATGTATCTCATCTTAACCTCCTATTATTAAATTTGGAAACAGCAAGATAATTATTAAGACAATGAGTTGAATTATGATAAATGGAATAACCCCTTTGTAAATATCACTGGTCTTGACCAACTTTCCAGCAGCTCCTTTTAGATAAAAAAGACTAAATCCAAAAGGTGGAGTTAGAAAAGATGTTTGAAGGTTTACCGCAATTAAGATTGCAAACCATAAAGGATCAATCCCAAATTCCTCAATAATTGGAAGTAAAATTGGAATAACTATGAAAGTAATCTCAATAAAATCTATAAAAAATCCAAGTACAAATATAAGTGCCATGGTAATTGCTATAAAAGTGTAGCTATTTGGAATATGAGTCGTAAAAAGCTCAGTAATAATATCCCCAGCTCCTGATTCATTAAATACCAAAGAAAAAGCAGTAGCTCCAATTAAAATCATAAAAATCATAGAAGTTATTTTAATAGTCTCAACGCTTGCATATCTTATTAGTTCAAAACTAAAAGTTCTATAAAAAAGAGTTAATATAATAGAACCAACAACTCCAACAGCTGCTGATTCAGTAGGAGTCGCAAATCCAGCAAAAATACTTCCAAGCACTACTCCAATTAACAAAAAAGGAGCTATAAGGCTTTTTAGAGCATTTTTTAGGATTTTTGAATAAGGCTCATTAGTTTTTATAGGAGGAGCAATTTGGGGTTTTAAAAAAGCAATCAAAAGAATATAAAGAATATAAAGCCCTACTATCATCCCACCTGGGATGAGTGCGGCTTTGAATAAATCCCCAACGCTTATATTCATAACCGCCCCAAGAATAATTAATACAATACTTGGCGGGATAAGTTGTCCAAGAGTCCCACTTGCTGCAATTACCCCGCTTGCAAGACGCGGAGAGTAGCCGTGTCTTAGCATAACAGGAAGTGAGATAATTGTCATCATAACAACGCTTGCCCCAACTATTCCAGTAGAAGCAGCTAAAATTGCCCCAACTATTACAATCGCAATTGCAAGCCCTCCTCTTACTCTTCCAAAAAGTTTTCCTATTGATTCAAGCATATTCTCAGCAATTTTGCTTTTTTCTAAAATAAATCCCATAAAGATAAATAATGGCACAGCCATTAGGGTAAAGTTTTGCATAATTCCATAGACTCTATATGGCAAAAGCCCAAATATTTCAAGCCCTAAATTAGAATCCAGCATTGCCGCAAAAATTGCACTTCCTCCAAATGCAAAAGCAACTGGCACTCCAAGCATTAAGAGAATAAATGCAATTATAAAAAGAATAATTCCTGTCATTTTTTAATCCTTAGATAGATTTTTCTAAGCTCAGCAATTGATTGAAGATATACCATTATAAACGCTATAATCATAGAGCTTTTAATAATCCACCTACAACAAAGCCCTCCTGGGTCACCTGATGCTTCGTGTTGGAGATAGCTCATTTGCACAAAAGGTAAAGCTTCTACTATAATTAAGATAGAGAGTGGGATTACAAATAAGACTATGGATAAGAAATTAATTAAGAGCTTTATTTTTTTGGGAAATTTATCATACAAAATATCAACTCTTACGTGTTTATCTTTACTTAAAGTAAAAGCTATACCAAACAAAAAGACAATATCAAAAAGATGCCATTCAAGTTCTTGGAGTGCAATACTCCCACCGGAAAAAAGCTTACGGGTAATTACATCATAAGTAACCAAGAGGCTTAGCAAAATCAACGCAATAACGGAGGTATACATAAAAAAGCGACTAAGCTTTTCTATTAAAATATCAATCTTTGGAATAAAGCTTAAAATAATCGCTATAATAACTCCTCCTAAAATAACCCATTGAATGTGTGAAGTTAGATAATCTATCATCTTCTCTCCTTATAAATACTCTGGTGCATCATTGCTAAAAAGAATTAAATCCCCCTCTTTTGTAACTTCTTTTAATATCTTGGTTAATTTAGATTTATCACTTAGGCAGATTTTGTTAATTGTTATGTTTTTGCAAAGTATCTCTTTGTTAATTTGAGAAGTAATAATAGCTAAATCAAAAGTCTCATTAATTGCTTTTGCAACTTTTTTATTCATCTCATCCGTTGCTTCTATAAGTCCTGGGGTTATGATGATTTTTTTACCATTGTAAGTTTTTATTAGCTTAAAACTCTTTAACATTCCCTCAATATTACCATTAAAACTATCATCGATAATTACTTTTTTGTTAGCTTCAATTTTTTGAAGCCTATGTTCAATTGGTTCTAACTTTTCTACTTTTTCCAAAACTTCATCCAAATTCATAAATTCAATTGCCTGATAAACAGCCAAGGAGATATTAATTGCGTTAAACTCTCCAAGTATATTTGGAGCTTTTAAGTGATAGGTTTTATTGTTTATAATCAAATCCCACTCAATTCCATTAAGAGAGGATTTTATATTTTTAATTTTATCTTTTATAACCTCAACCTTATCTCTCCACTCTATTTGATAAGAAAAGCCTTTTTTAAGTTTTGGGCTCTTAAAAATTTCAAGCTTTGTTTTTTCAATATTATCCATTGTTTTAAAATACTCAATATGCTGAGGCCCGATTTTTCCAAGGATTGAATATTCATTCTCTAAAAACTCTACTATCTCTTTAATATCACCCTTTTCTCTTGCTCCTGCTTCTGTAATGTAAATTTGAGTATCTTCTGGCAAAGAAGTATTAATATCAAGGACTATACCTTTTAGAGTGTTTACGCTTCTTGGGGTTTTGTATGTTTTGAAGTTATCTTTTAAAAGTTGGTAAGTAAAGTTTTTAATAGATGTTTTTCCATAGCTACCCGTGATTGTAATAATGGCTGGGGATATTTTATTTAGTTTTATTTTTGCTTTTTGTTTAAACTTACTAAAAAGAAAAGATTCAATCAAATAAGAGATTATTATTGCAGTTGAGATTACGCTAAGTAAGGATAAGCCTTCATTATTGTTAAATCTCTCCATAATAAATAAGTTTCCAACTTCCAAAATCACAAGAATTACCAAAAATCTTTTTACTCTCTTTGTAAACTTTACTCCCTTGCTTTTTTTATACCAAATAAGAAACAAAGCCATATAAATTAAGAAAAAGTAATTAAAGTAGCTTGGAAAGAATGTATAAACAAAAATTGGAATTAAGAAAAATAGAATATGCCAGCTATATTTATGAAAGTGAAAAAGCACTCTATCAATTTTATAGTTATACCATTGGAGAGTTGTTATTACATAAACTCCAATTAAAAGAGTCGTTACAAAATGGACAATATTCTCAATCATTTAAATCCTTTAATACTTCTAATAAAAAAGTATAATTTGGAGGCAAAAGAAGAGTTAGTAAAATTGCAAAAAACAAGATTAAATTCAAAAATTGATTTTCGCTTTTTAGTTTAAGAGCACTTCCAAAAGACTTTTTAATTCTTCTTCCCATAAAATCAATACTATAAATTTCATCTAAAATAAGATGAGTAACATATCCAAAAAACAAAAAAGCCCCAGAGAGTAAAGATAACTTTTGGTTTTTGCTAACTTCAAATACAATAAAGTTAAAAAGAAGCGATAATAACACTCCAAAACTTATAGAATGAATAATTCCTCTGTGGATTGTTAACTTTTTAAAAACAAAAAATAACAAAAACGAACCAATATATCCACTTGCCATAAAGATAAGTAGTTTTAAAATATCTACTCTATTGTAAAAAAATAAAAAAACAAAAAAGACCACAAAAAGAGTAAAAATATTTTGAAGAATCCTAAAAGGAATTGAATTATCGTGGTCAATATCGGGTAAAATTCCTCCAATACATCCACTTACAAACAAAAAAAGAGCATCTTTTACTCCTACTTTATCATACAACAACAAAGCCCCTCCCCCACTCACAACAGCGGCAACTCCAAGATGGGTTTTAAAATTAGCCATATACTATCTTAAAATCATCAAATTCAACAAAAGGTACCTCTTCATATTTAATCTCTTCTACCCTACTCCAAGGAGAACCTTTTTTTAAAATAGTCAAAAACTCTTTTAATCTCTTTTCATCCTCAATATTTGCAACCGCTTCAACTCTTCCATCTGGAAGGTTTCTAACATACCCTCTAAATCCAGCCTCTTTTGCCATCTCTTGGATATGTTTTCTATAATAAACGCCTTGAACTTTTCCGCTTACTAAAAATCTATAAGTTTTCACTATTTCCCCTTAGCTTGATTGATTTTATTGATATATTGATACTCAATTTTAATCTTTTCCTCCGTTACTAAACTTTTAGCAAGCCTATCAATAACACTTCTAAAATCATCAAATAGATAATTTGCCAAACTTCCAGGGATTGGATTTATTTCGTTTAAGTAAATTATACCATCTTTATAGAAAAAATCGCACCTAATTAAAGCATTTTTAAAAGTTTTATTATAAATTCTTTTGAAAGTTTCTTCAAATTTTGGTTTTAATTTTCCATCCTCAACTAACTTAACTTCTTTTCTACTAAAATCCATATACTTCTTCTCAAAATCTAAATACTCTTTTTTATCCACTTTTTCAAGTTTTGAGAAAATCCACTCATTTGCATAACACCCAGCTAAATTATACTCCTCTATCCCTTCAATAAAAGGCTCAACAATTATCAAATCATCAAACTCTCTTGCCACATCAAACGCATACTTTAACTCCTCTTTGTTTTTAGCTATGCTAACTCCAATACTGCTTCCAAGGCGAGCTGGTTTTACAATTACTGGAAAATCAAACTTGGTTTGTGGTTTATTGATAACTTCATATTCAATTACGCTAACTCCAATTTCTTTTGCATACATTTTTGTAAAGAGTTTGTTAAAACTAATCACACAAGCTTCAACATTTGGAGTAATTGCTAAAATCCCATGCCATTCAAGAAGGGCTGGTAGTTTTCCATCTTCTCCATCTCTTCCGTGAATTAAATTAATAGCCACATCAAATTCAACCCTTTTTTTAAAAAGCCCCTGTGTAAAAAAGCCACCTTTTTTTAAGGTTAGTTTTTTAGCCTTTTTGTATTCTCTTTTTGCAAAATAACTACTTTTCATATTCTCTTTATCAATCAGATAAAAATCCCTCTCTTCATCAACAAAGATAAAAGCACTTATATCAAGCCTCTCTTTTATCGTAATTGCACTAACTATACTTATCTCATGCTCAAAGCTTGCTCCTCCAAAAATAACTCCATACTTCATAAAACTCCTTTTGATAAATTTTTTAGCCCCTCTTTTATCATCTCTTCAACGCTTCCGCTAACTTCGCTTAGTGCCCTATTTACCTCATCCTTTTTAAATCCAAGTGCAAGAAGTGCTTTTTTGGCTTTTAATTTATCCACATCTTCACTCTCTTTTGCTTCAAATTCAACTAAAATTCTCTTGGCACTCTTTATCCCAATTCCGGGAACCTTTTTTAGCGTATCAATATCTCCTCTTTTTACAATTTCGCTAAACTCTTCAATGCTAAATGTTGAACAAATTGCAATTGCACTCTTTGGACCAACTCCATTTATTCTCACAAGACTCTCAAAAAATTCTTTTTCTTTTTTATCTAAAAAACCATAAAGAGTATATTCACTCTCTTTTATAACTTCGCTTATATAATAAAGTCCATCTTTTGCATTTGAGAGAGTGTTTAAAGAAACAATAAGCTCATAAATAACCCCATTTACATTAAGATAAATTTTATTTTCCTCTTTTTCAAAGACTTTCCCAATAAGAGCACCAATCAAAGCTATCCTTTTGATAAAATTGCATTATGATAAAGCAAATTATAATAAATTTTTTAGGGATTTTCTCTTCAAGAGTTCTTGGATTTGTAAGGGATTTGTTAAGTGCATCAATTCTTGGAGCTAATATCTATTCTGATATTTTCTTTACAGCCTTTAAGCTTCCAAACCTATTTAGAAGAATTTTTGCAGAAGGTGCTTTTACCCAGAGTTTCTTACCCTCTTTTGCAAAAGAAAAAAACAAACCAAAGTTTGCCTTTAAAGTGTTTGTTTATTTTTTATCAATCATTCTTTTGCTAACCATCTTTATAAATATTTTCTCATACGAAGTTACTTCTTTAATAGCTCCTGGATTTAGCCAAGAAGCAAAAAAAATCGCTTCGGAGTTTGTTGCAATTAACTTTTGGTATTTAGATTTAATCTTTATAGTTACTTTTTTCTCAACTCTTCTTCAATACAAAAACCACTTCCTAACAACTGCCTTTTCAACTCTTTTTTTAAATTTAAGTTTAATCTTAGCTCTTTTAATCTCAAAAGGCGAAGATAAAGAGACAATCGTTTTTTATCTTAGCATTGGAGTGATTGTTGGGGGGATTTTTCAAGTTATTGTCCATTTAATAGCTGCAAAGCAATATAAAATTTTAAAACTTTTATATATTGGTGCTATAAGCAAAAAAAAAGTTTCCCTTAATAATTTTAAAAAACATTTCCTCCCTTCTCTTTTTGGAAATTCAACCGCTCAACTTTCATCATTTATTGATACTTTTTTAGCAAGTTTTTTAACCGTTGGAAGTATAAGCTATCTTTACTATGCAAATAGACTCTTCCAACTTCCCTTTGCCCTTTTTGTAATAGCAACCTCATCTGTCCTTTTTCCAAAAATCACCAAATACCTTCACTCAAACCAAGAACTAAAAGCAAGAGAAATTTTAAAAAAGAGTTTTTGGTTTTTATTTTACGCGCTCATTTTTGCAACTATTATAGGAGCTATTTTAAGTGAAGATATTGTAAAACTTCTTTTTCAAAGAGGGGCTTTTGAAAAGAGTGATAGTAAAATTACAGCATATGTTTTTGTAATGTATCTTATTGGACTTATTCCTTTTGGACTTAATAAGCTTTTTTCAAGTTACCTTTATGCAACCCACCGTCACTTAAAAGCTGCTAAAATCTCTTTTTTTGCTATTTTGGTAAATATTATTTTTTCAATATTGCTTATTTTTCCTCTAAAAGTTTTAGGAATTGCACTTGCAAGCAGTATTAGTGGGTGGGTTTTGTTTTATTTTACATTAAAAGAGTTTGGATTTAGAGATTTTTTTGGATTTTTTGAAAAGAGATATGTTTTAGGTATGATTTTGGCTGTTTTAATTAGTATAATTATGGCAATTCTCTTTAAAGAGGTTCTAATATTTTTTAAAGGAGCGATATGAAAATTTACGATTCGCATTTAAAAAGAAAAGTAGAGTTTAAACCGATAAAATATAATGAAGTTAGGATTTACGTGTGTGGTCCTACCGTTTATGATGACGCTCATTTAGGTCATGCAAGAAGTTCAATTAGCTTTGATTTGTTAAGAAGAGTTCTTGAAGAAATTGGATATAAGGTAACTTTTGTAAAGAATTTTACTGATATTGATGATAAAATAATTAATAAAATGAACGAAACAAAAAAAAGCTTAAAAGAGATTACGGAATATTATATCAACTCATATCTAAAAGATATGGAAGAGCTTAATGTAAAAAGAGCAGATATTGAACCAAAAGCAACTGAGAGTCTTGATGCAATGTTTGATTTAATAGAGAGATTACTTAAAAAAGAATATGCTTATAAACTTCCAAATGGAGATATCTATTTTGATGTTAGTAAGGATGAAGAGTACTGTTCTTTATCTCATAAATGTCAAGATGATGAGGTAGTTCATAGAGTTGAGGTTGAGGGTAAGAAAAATCCTGCTGATTTTGCTTTATGGAAAGCTTGCAAGGGGGATGGGGATGTATGTTTTGATTCTCCTTTTGGCAAAGGAAGACCAGGCTGGCATATAGAGTGTTCTGCAATGATTAAAAAGCATATTGCTTATGATGGAGAGTATCAGATTGATATTCACGGGGGTGGAGCAGACCTTTTCTTTCCTCATCACGAAAACGAAGAGGCTCAAAGTCATTGTGCGTATGGGGGGCATCTTGCAAAGTATTGGATGCATAACGGATTTGTACAAATTAACGGAGAAAAAATGAGTAAATCTCTTGGAAATAGCTTTTTTATAAAAGATGCCCTAAAACATTATCCAGGAGAAGTGTTAAGATTTTATCTTATGAGTACTCATTATAGAGCTCCTCTTAATTTTAGTGAAGAGGATTTAATTGCAAGCAAAAAAAGACTTGATAAATTATATCGCCTTAAAAAAAGAGTTTATGGAATTAGTAAAAAACAAAAAGACAAAGAGTTTGAAGGTAGAGTTCTTGAAGCTATGAAAGATGATTTAAACATCTCAAAAGCCTTGGCAGTTGTTGATGAGTTTATTAAAGAAGCAAACGAAGGACTTGATAAAAATTCAAAAGATAAAACTCTCAAACAAAAAATTATAAGTAATATTGAATTTATAGATAGAGTCCTTGGAGTTGGAGGGAGTGATGCTTATGAGTATTTTCAAGCAGGAGTGGATGAAGAGACAAAAAGAAAAATAAAAGAACTTATTAAAAAAAGAAGTGAAGCTAAAAAAGAGAAAAACTTTGAACTTGCAGATAAAATCAGAGATGAGTTAAAAGAGATGGGGATTTTAATTCAAGATACTCCAACCTCAACTTTATGGGAAAAGGTTTAAAATGAGTTTTTTTGAGAGTATTAAGCCACTAATTTACAAAATTGACCCAGAGATAGCTCATAACTTGGTAGAGCTTGCCTTAAAAACCGCAAGAAGATGCCCTCTTTTTTTTAATCCTTTAATTGAGAAAAATTTTATTGACGAACCTATTTTAAACCAGAAGATATGGGGGCTTGAATTTAAAAACCCAATAGGAGTTGCTGCTGGGTTTGATAAAAATGCAACAATGATACCGGCTTGGCCAGCTCTTGGGTTTGGATGGGGAGAAGTTGGAGCAATTACTCCAAAACCACAAGAAGGAAATAAAAAACCAAGAGCTTGGAGGCATATTGAATATGAGGCAGTCCAAAACGCTTATGGGTTTAATAATGAGGGGGTTGAAGTAATTAAAAAAAGACTTCAAAAAATCTACCCTTTTATATTGCCAATTGGTGCAAACATTGGCAAAAACAAAACTACCCCAGAAGAGAAGGCAATTGAGGATTATAAAATTTTGGTTAGTGAATTAAAAGATGTGGTTGACTTTTTTGTAGTAAACATTTCTTCCCCTAATACCCCGGGGCTTAGGGATTTATTGAATGAAGAGTTTATAAGTGAGCTTTTTAAAGAGTTAAAAAACTTAACTTCTAAACCTATCTTAATTAAATTCTCACCCGATATGGAAGATAAAATGATAATTAATCTTGCAAATTTAAGTGTGGAAAATAGAGCTGATGGGATAATTGTAACAAACACAACTACAAATTATGATTTAGTAAATTCTCCTATTAAAAGAGGAGGAATTTCTGGAAAACCTCTTCAAAAAAGAAGTTTTGAGGTTCTAAAAATTGTAGCTAGTGAAGTATTTGGAAAAACTACGATTATAAGCGTTGGGGGGATTGATAGCAGTGAAGAGGCGTATAAAAGAATAAGAATGGGAGCAAGCCTTTTACAGCTTTATACCGCAATAATCTACAAAGGTCCTGGAATTGTTAGGGAGATAAATAGAGGTCTTATTGAGCTTTTAAAAAGAGATGGGTTTAATCATATAAGTGAAGCGATTGGGGTTGATGTGCCAAAGAAATTAACTAAAAAGGATAGCGATGCTTCATAAATTTTATAAAGAGACTTTAAAAAACAGACTTGAAGTAGTAGCAGTTCCTATGAATAGAGGAAGCAGGGTTATTACAACCAATATCTTTTATAAAGTTGGAAGCAGAAATGAGATTTTGGGGAAAACCGGAATTGCTCACATGCTTGAACATATGAATTTTAAATCTACCAAAAATTTAAAAGAGGGGGAGTTTGATAAAATTGTAAAGTCCCTTGGAGGGGTTGATAACGCTTCAACTGGATTTGATTATACCCACTATTTTATAAAGACTTCAAGCGAATATATGGATAAAACATTTTGGCTTTTTAGTGAGACTATGGCAAATTTAAAGCTTGATAAAGAGGAGTTTGAGAGGGAGAGAAAAGTTGTTTATGAAGAGAGACTTTGGAGGGTTGATAATAACCCTATGGGGTATTTGTATTTTAGACTATTTAATAATACATTTATCTATCATCCTTACCACTGGACTCCTATTGGATTTAGAGATGATATTTTAAATTGGAAGATAGATGATATAAAGGAATTTTATAACACTTACTATCAGCCTAAGAACGCTATTTTGCTAGTAGCTGGGGATATTGAGGTTGAGGAGGTGTTTAGGGAGGCTAAGAGGTATTTTGAAGGGATTGAGAATAAAAAAGAGATTCCAAAACTTCATCAAAAAGAGCCTAAGCTTGATGGAGATAAGAGGATTTACATTAAAAAAGAGACAAATGTTGATATGATAGCACTTGCTTTTCATACCAAAGAATTTAATGATTCGTCTTTGTTTGCTTTAAATGCTTATGGGGAAATTTTAAGCTCTGGTCAAAGTTCTTTGTTAAAAGAAAAGTTTGTAAATAAAAAAAGATTTTTTAGTGAAATTTTTGCTTTTCATATGGATTTAAGAGATAAGGGAGTTTTTATTGTAATTGGAATTTTAAATAAAGGAGTTAACAAAGAAAAAGCTATAAAAGAAGTTAGAAAAACTCTCTTAGAAACAAAAATTACAAAAAAAATGCTTACAAAAGTTAAAAATCAAACAAAATTTGATTTTATTTCTTCTCTTGAAAGTAGCAGTAGTGTTAGTAATTTATATGGAGAATTCTTAGCAAAAGGAGATATTAAGCCTTTGCTTGAATATGAAAAGAAAATAAACTCTCTAACTCCACAAGATATAGAAGAAGTTAAAGAGTTTTTTACAAAAGGGGTTGAGGTTATTTTGCATAGTTAATTGGGTCTTTTATTTTGGCTTTTTCAAATCCTTTTAGCCTTAACCTACAACTATCACAAACCCCGCACGCTTTTTCTTCGTTTTGATAACAGCTCCAAGTAAGATGTAAAGGGACATTATATTTAATCGCTTCTTTTACGATATCCTCTTTTTTAAGGTGAATGAGTGGGGTTTTAATCTTAATTTTAGTTTCAGGTTTTGTGCCAGCATTAATAGCATCTTGCATATGCTTTATAAACTCTTGCGTGCAGTCTGGATATCCGCTGCTATCTTCTTCAACAACCCCTATAAATATAGCCTCTGCTCCCTCTTTCTCGGCAATGGCTGTGGCAATTGATAAAAAAATCCCGTTTCTAAACGGCACATAGGTTATCGGAATTCCAGGCTTTATCCCATCAGTTGGCACTTTTAGATTTGTATCTACAAGAGCTGAGGCACCTATTTGTTTAAAAAAAGGCAAATTAATTATATATCTTTGTTTAAGATTTAAAAAATCGCATATATCGTTAAATGCCTTTAACTCTCTTTTTTCAGTCCTTTGGTTATAGTTAAAATGAAGGGGAATTATTTTATATCCTTGATGCTTTGCAATAAATGCTGCCGTTGTACTATCCATCCCTCCACTTAAAATTACTACCGCTTTCATTCTGCTCCTTTTTTTGATAAACTCCCCATAGATAATTAATGGATTTTGGTTTTTAAACGGAGATAGCCTATTAATATTGGGTTTTACATTTCCTATGCCAAAGGTTGTCGCCCCAACCTTTTATTTATTATATAATAATTACAAAAGATTTCCAAGGGAGACAAACTCCCAAAAATCTTTTATCGCCTTATGTCCCTATGCTTAAAGGCAAGGGCTTTATGGCGTTTTTTTTGTAAATTGATATAATTTTATTAAAAAAGGAAGTTTATGATAGAGTTTGAGAATAGAAGTGAATTTGAGTTTAATGTTGGAGTATTAGAAGAGATTTACAACTACCTAACAGATAAGGATGTAGAGCTTATTTTGACTGATAATAAAGAAATTCAAAAACTTAATAAAACATACCGCCAAAAAGATATGCCAACTGATGTTTTAAGTTTTCCAATTAATGATAATTTTCATCTTGGAAGTATTGTAATTTCAGTAGATAAAGCAAAAGAAGTTTCTGATAAGCTTGGGCATTCGGTTGAAGATGAGATTAAGCTTTTGTTCATTCATGGGCTTTTGCATCTTCTTGGATATGACCACGAGGTTGATAACGGGGAGATGAGGGAAAAAGAGACTGAGATTATTAAAAAATTTAATTTGCCAGATAGTCTTATTATAAGAAACTCTTAAAGAGTAAAATCCTCTCCTAAATAGCTTTTTTTTACCTCTTCATTTTTTACTATCTCCTCTGGGGTGCCATGAGCTAGTATGCTCCCATTTCTTAAAACATACGCCCTGCTACAAATTGAGAGAGTCTCTCTTACATTATGGTCGGTAATCACAATTCCTATTCCTTCTTTTATCAAAAACTTAACCAAATTTTTAATATCATTAACATTTACAGGGTCAACCCCGGCAAATGGCTCATCTAAAAACAGAAATTTTGGTTTTGGTACAAGGGCTCTTGCAATCTCAACTCTTCTTCTCTCCCCTCCACTTAAATCTTTTCCTTTTCTACTTCTTATAGTTTCAATATTAAACTCTTCAAGTAAATCTTCAACAATATCTCTTGGGTCTTTATAATACTCTTGGGCTACTATCATCAAATTATCTTCTACACTTAAATCTCTAAAAATTGAATTTTCTTGGGGTAAGTAACCAATCCCTTTTCTTGCTCTTTTATGAAGTGGCAAAGAAGTAATCCTTTGAGTATCAAGATATACATCTCCATCATCTGGTCTTAAAAGTCCGCAAATTAAATAAAAAGTCGTTGTTTTTCCAGCCCCGTTTGGACCAAGGAGCCCTACAACTTCTCCAAGATTTACATTTAAAGAAACTCCCTTAATAATAAGCTCTTTTCCAAAATACTTTTTTAAATTAACAGCACTCAGTTTTGACATTCAAAAATCCTTTTTTTTCCATCGGTTTTTATATTAACCTTTAAAAAATCAACCCCAAAACCTCTTAAAATCTCTTCAAGTCCCTCACCCCACTCTATAAAATGATATCCATCTTTAAAAAGTTCTTCAAGCATCCCAAGGGCTAAAAACTCATTTACATCTTTGTTGTATAAATCGTAATGATAGATTTTATTAGCATAAACATTTTGAATAGCAAAAGTTGGAGAAGTTACCTCATCACTTATTCCCAGATATTTTACAAACTCCTTAACAAGAGTAGTTTTCCCACTTCCTAAATTTCCGCTTAAAATAATTATTTTTTTTTTGCTTCTTAAAATCTCTTCAATTACTCTTTTTAAATCATCAATACTCTTAACCTCAATCACATATAATCCTTAATCAAAGCACTTCCAATCCTTATCATATTAGACCCCTCTTCAATAGCTATCTCAAAATCTCCACTCATTCCCATAGAACATATTTTTGCCCCATAAGGTTTTAATGCTTCATAAATTTTATAGGTTTTCCTAAAAGATTCTCTTATAGCTTTTTCATCATCACTATGGGCTCCTATTGTCATAACCCCTTTTAAGTCAATATTTTTTAGATTTTCTTTAATTTTTAGGTAAGTATCTACCGCTTCTTCTGGTGGCATTCCGTGTTTTGTAGGTTCGTTTGAAGAGTTTATTTCAATAAGGCATTTTATTGGTTTTTTGGCTCTTTTGTTAATAGCTTCTGCAAGCTCGTATGAATTTATTGATTGAATCATAAATGGATTTAGCTTTAAGAGTTTATTGATTTTGTTTTTTTGAAGATTTCCTATAAAGTGCCATTCAATTGGCAAATCACTTAAAGCTATTACTTTTTTCTCCATATCTTGGACTCTATTCTCTCCAAAAGCTCTTTGCCCATCGTCAAAAAGCCTCTTTAACACCTCAACATCATCAGTGTATTTAGTAACGGCTACAATTTGTACTATTAAATGTTCACTTCTTTTAAGCCTTGCTCTCTCTACTCTCTGAATTAACTCATCAAGATTCATTTTATCCTCCTAAAATTCTTTGCAGATCGTTATAAAATCCAATTATCATAAGTCCTATTAAAAAGACCCATCCAGCAATTGTCAGCTTTATCATCACCCCTTCGCTAAGTTCTCTTTTAAACATAGCTTCATACAGATTAAAAACAATATGTCCCCCATCAAGTGCTGGAATTGGCAAAAGATTTAAAATCCCAAGATTTACTGATAAAAGTGCTGTTAACATCAAAAGTGGCACTATTCCATAATGGGCAACCTTTGCGGTAACATCAACTATTCCAACTGGACCGCTTAGAGTATTAAGTCCAACGGTCCCTGTAATTAAAGCTTTTAACCCCTTTAAAATAAGCATTGAAGCATCCAAAAATTTTTCACACGCAAATTCAACTGCTTTTAAACCTGTATATCTTACTTTTATAACTTCTCCACTTGGCATTATTCCAATTATTTTTCTTTTTACTTTTTCATTAAACATATTCTTAATAACTTCAATTTTTGGCTTAACTATTAAAGTTAAAATCTTATTATCTCTTCTTACTTTTATTTTTAAAATATTTTTATTTTCTATAACTCTTGGAATTTCATCCCAAGTTTTAATTTTAACTCCATTAATCTCTAATATTTTATCTCCCTTTTTAAAAACTTCATAAGCCGGAGTATTTGGTAAGACTTTGCCAACTACTGGGGCAAGTTTTTCAATTCCTATAAAAGCTACAAAAAGATAAATTAAAAAAGCAAGCAAAAAGTTAAATCCGGGTCCTCCAAGCAAAATTAAAATCCTCTGCCAAGGGGATTTTGAAGAGTAGCTATCTGGATCAGTGCTTTTTAAAGTAGGATTGGTATCATCTTGACCTTTCATCTGCACATATCCCCCAAGAGGAATAGCACTAATACACCACTTTGTCTCTTTAAACTCTTTACAAACAAGCTTTTTACCAAAACCAATACTAAACACTTCAACCCTAACCCCAACAAGCTTTGCCATTAAAAAGTGCCCAAGTTCGTGAAAAAAGATTAAAAACGAAAGGATTATAATAGCACTAATCATTATGAGCCTTAATGTAAGCTTTTACATAATCAAGTCCGCTATAAAGGGTTAAGACAACAGCAATCCATAAAAGACAGTTTCCACATACCCAATCCATTATCAAAAATCCAATAGCAATCATTTGAATAACCGTTTTAACTTTTCCAGCCATACTCGCTTTTACACTAAGCCCTTCACTTGCCATAGCAACTCTAAGCCCGGTTATAAAAAATTCTCTTACTAAAATCAAATAAACAGCCCAAGGGTTGGCTCTGTGAAGATACAAAAGCCCAAGAAACGCTCCAAGCGTTAGCATCTTATCAGCCAACGGGTCAAGGATTTCTCCAAGTTTGCTTGATGCTTCAAAGTTTCTTGCGATAAATCCATCAAAAAAATCGGTAATAGAAGCTATTACAAAAATAAGTGCCGCAAAATAATCAAGCCAGCTTTCACTAAGACTAAATAAGTCTCTCTCTACCAAAAAAAGATACATTAAAAAAGCAAGCACTATTCTAATAAATGCTAAAATGTTTGGAATATTTTTTAATCTCTTCTTCCAAATTTCGTACCTATGAAACTTTAATTCATATATCAATATTAATCCTTAGTGCATCCAAAAGTTGTTCCACCATCAACTATAAAAGTTTGACCTGTAATCCAACTTGCTTCATCGGTGCATAAAAAGTAACAAATCCCAGCAATGTCTTCTGGCATCCCCATTCTATTAAGTGGGCTTCTTTTCTCAACCTCAGCCTTAACTTCTTCATAATTTGGAAATGCTTTTAGTGCATCCGTATCAATAGGTCCTCCACTTACCGCATTTACCCTAATTCCTTTACTTCCAAGCTCGCACGCTGCATACTTTACCGCCGTCTCAACAGCTGCTTTACTCAATCCATGACCTGTATAATTTGGAGTATATACCAAATTCCCAGTAGAACTTAAAGAGATAATACTCCCTCCTCCAATCTTTTCCATTCTTTTTGCAGCTTCCTGAGCTCCTACTATAAAAGCGCTTACCGTTGCGGTGAAAATATTACAAAGCCCTTTTGGTTTTAATCTCATAAAAGGACCAAATCCTCCAACAACCGCACGCCCTGAAATAATTGCGTTTGAGATAAAAAAATCAACCCTCTTAAAATCCTCATCAATCTCTTTAAATAAATCTTTATAAGTTTCCGGTTTTAAAATATCAAGGTGATAAGCTTTTGCTTTTATACCATACTCTTCTTCCCACTCTTTTGCAAGTTTTTCTGCTAACTCTTTGTTTGAGTTATAAGTAAAAGCTATATTTACTCCTTCTTTTGCAAATTTTGTAGCTATTGCTTTTCCTATACCTCTTGTAGCTCCGCTTATTACTAATGTTTTCATAACTCTCCTTACAAATATTTTTTTAAAACTTTTTTAATCTTTTCTTGGCTCTCTTTACTTGGAGGAGTTAAAGGTAGGCGGTATTCAAGTGATGGGATAAGCCCAGCTTCATACATTGCAAACTTAATAGGTATTGGATTACTTTCAATAAATAAGACTTTGTTTAAGTCATAAAGTTCTTCGTTTATCTCTCTTGAAGTTAAGAAATCCCCCTTCAAAGCTGCATTAACTAATTTTGCAATCTTTTTTGGTAAAAGATTTGCACTTACTGAAATTGTTCCTTTTCCTCCGCTTGCAATAATTGGATAGTTTATTGCATCATCCCCGCTTATTACGCTAATCCCGCTTTTTGCACATAAGGCTACAACATTCTCAACCTTGCCGCTTGCCTCTTTTATTGCTACAATATTTTCAATCTCATTAAAAAGTTTTATAGTTGTTTCTACTTCAATTACGCTACAAGTCCTACCAGGTACATTATATAAAACTACTGGAATTTCAATAGAGTTTGCAAGGGCTTTATAGTGTTCGTATATACCTTTTTGAGTTGGTTTATTGTAATATGGAGCAACTGAGAGAATTGCGTCAGCTCCTTTTTCTTCTGCAAATTTTGCTAAATCTATTGCTTCATAAGTTGAGTTACTTCCAGCTCCGGCTAAGACTTTGGTATTACTTCCTTTACAAACCTCAACGGCAATTTCTATACACCTTTTATGCTCATCATGAGTTAGAGTTGCACTCTCACCTGTTGTTCCAACTGGCACAATCCAATCAATATTATTTTCAATTTGTCTTTTTATAAGCCTTTCATAAGTCTCTTCGTCAACTTTGCCATCTTTAAATGGCGTAATAAGTGCGGTCATTGCACCTTGCATTCTTTATCCTTTTTTGTGAAAGTATATCAAATTTATTCATATCTCAAAGTCTCTAAAACATCAGTTTTACTTGCTTTTATAGCCGGATATAAAGAAGATAAAACCACAATAATAAACGCTCCAAAAATTATCATCCAAAAATCAACAAAGCTTAAATCAACCGGTAATTTACTAACTCCATAAACATCTGCTGGAAGTTTTATAAAATCAAAAGTCTTTAACGCCCAAATTCCAATTCCTCCTAAAATTGCTCCACTCAAAATCCCAGCAACTCCAATAATCAATCCAAGTCTTAGAAAAATTGATTTAATCTCTTTTTTAGTAGCTCCAAGACTTAGCATTAAAGCTATCTCTTTTCTTTTACTCATAATCATCATCAAAAGCGAGCTTATAATATTTAAAGAAGCGACTATTACTATAAGCATTAATACCAAAAACAAAGCCCTCTTTTCCATTTTAAGTGCGGCAAAAAAGTTTCCGTTTTGTTGCCACCATCCAACAATTCCAAGCCCTGATGGAAGGATTTTTTTTATCTTTTTTATATCTTCAAAAGGATTTGGGGTCCATATATGCACACCTGTATAGTAATTTTGATGAAGAATTCTTTTTAGTCCCTTTATATTCATATAAGCAATTCCCTTATCATACGCAATAAGTCCGCTGTTAAAAAATCCAACAACTTTTACCTTTTTTAAAATTGGGCTTACTCCAAAGCCTATTGGGGTGAATTTTGAAAAAATCATAATAACCTTCTCACCCCTCCTAATCCCAACATCCTCCCCAAGCCTCTTGCCAACCACTACATCAAAAAGCCCTATTTTATCAAGCCCTTTGATTGCGTCTTTAAAAACATAGTTTATTTTAGCCTCTTTATCAAAAAAAACTCCATAAAGCAATACTCCATTTAGCCCATTTTTTTGAATAATTGCACTAGTTTGAATATAAGGAGAATATTTAAAATTTGGAAAAAACTTCTTTAACAATTTAATTGTTTCATCATCAACTTTGGCTAAGGAAGAATAAATGGTTATTGGATAATTCATAACTTTTAGTTTCTTCTCAAACTCTTTATCCATTCCATTCATTATTCCCATAGCAATTATTAAAGTAGCAACTCCAACCATTATGCCAAGAAAGGCTAAAATAAAGCTTACATAAATAAATGGATGCTTTTTATCAAATCTAAGATATCTTTTTATTATAAAGTTTACAAATTTTTTATTCATTGACTAAAACTTTGGACTTTTCCCGCAACAATCTTTATATTTTTTACCACTTCCGCAAGGACATGGCTCATTTCTTTTTGCTTTTTTTTGTTTTGCTTCAAATTCAGCTTGAAGTCTTTTTGTTTGAGCTTCCAGATTCTCAAAAATTTCATCCACACTTCTGTTTTCCATCTCTTGTGGGATTTTGATATTATTTAAAATATCTTCAACTTTTTTACCTTCAATTGCTTTTAAAAACTCCTCAACATCTGGATCAATTTGAGGTTGGAGCTCAATTTGTAAGTTTTGGATAATTTTCATACTCTCAATTTTTATTCTATCAATCAGCTCTTCAAATAAAGTAAATGCTTCTTTTTTATACTCAACTAATGGGTCTTTTTGATTATACCCTCTAAGTCCTATTCCTGTTTTTAAAATATCCATCATATAAAGATGGTCCCTCCAAGCCTCATCCAAAACTCCAAGCATAACTTGTCTTAAAATTCTGTTTTTTTCACTCTTATCAACTTCTTTAAATTTATTTTCTAAATTTTCTTTTAATTTCTTAACCAAATACTCTTTTAAGTTCTCTTTTTCTAACTCTTCTTTACTAAAATCAAGCCCTGTATACTCTTTAAGAAGAGCTTTTAATTTTTCTTTGTCAATTTCTTGTATATCTAAGCTCATATTTAAAAGATACTCTACAAATTCTTCTAATATTTCATCAACTTTGCTCTCAATATCAAATTTTGGATCTAAGAGTTGATCACGGAATTTATAAATTACTTTTCTCTGTTCATTTGCGACATCATCATATTTTAAGATGTGTTTTCTTGCTTCAAAATGCATAGTTTCCACTTTTTTTTGTGCATTTTCAATTGCACGCGTTACAATTTTAGAGTCAATATGTTCCCCTCTCTCAATCCCAAGTCTATCCATAATATTTTTAATTCTATCACTTCCAAAAATTCTTAATAAATCATCTTCAAGAGAGAGATAAAATTGACTAACCCCTGGGTCTCCTTGGCGACCTGAGCGCCCTCTTAGCTGGTTATCTATTCTTCTACTCTCATGTCTTTCTGTCCCTATTATATAAAGCCCTCCAAGTTCTCTTACTTCATCATCAATTTTAATATCAACCCCTCTTCCAGCCATATTCGTAGCAACAGTTACAGCTCCTTTTTGTCCAGCTCTTGCAATAATTTCTGCTTCTTTTTCGTGATGCTTTGCGTTTAAGACATTATGAGGAATATTTGCTTTTTTTAAAAGTTTACTTAAATATTCACTCTTACTAACGCTTGTAGTTCCAATTAATACCGGTTGACCTTTTTTGTAAAGTTCCTTAACCTTTTTAACAACCGCTTCAAATTTTTCCTCTTCTGTTTTGTAAACTAAGTCATTTAAATCTTTTCTTGCAATTGGTTTATTAGTTGGAATTGAGATAACTTCAAGCCCATAAATTTCTAGAAATTCAGTTGCTTCGGTTTGAGCTGTCCCCGTCATCCCAGCAAGTTTTTCATAAAGTCTAAAATAGTTCTGATAAGTAGTTTCTGCAAAAGTTTGAGACTCTTCTTGAATCTCTACCCCCTCTTTTGCTTCTAAGGCTTGATGAAGCCCTTCGCTAAATCTTCTCCCCTCACTTATCCTTCCTGTAAATTCATCAATAATTAATACTTCCCCTTTTCTTACAATATAATCTTTTCCCTCTTTAAAAAGATAATTAGCTTTTAGAGCTTGGTCAAGATGGTGAGCTAAAATTGCGTTTTCTGGGGTGTAAAGATTCTCAACTCCAAATAACTCTTCTGCTTTTTTTATTCCTTCTTCTGTTAATAGCACAACTCTATCTTTTTCATCAATAGTAAAATGCTTACCAGCTTCAAGCGCTTTTGCTACTTTATCAGCTTTTATATAATCTTCAACTCTTTTATTTGCTGGTCCTGAGATAATTAAGGGCGTTCTTGCTTCATCAATTAATATACTATCAACCTCATCAATAATTGCGAAATAGTGACCTCTTTGGACTTTATCATCTATATCAAATACCATATTGTCTCTTAAATAATCAAATCCAAACTCTGAATTTGTTCCATATGTTATATCTGCTTCATATGCCTTTTTTTTCTCTCTCTCATCCATTCCACTTACAACTACTCCTGTTGACAATCCAAAGAATTTATAAAGCTCTCCCATTTGAGTAGCATCTCTTTTTGCAAGATAATCATTAACAGTTACAACATGCACTCCTTTGCCTAAAATTGCATTTAAAACAACTGGCAAAGTCGCTACGAGAGTTTTCCCCTCTCCTGTCTTCATCTCAGCAATTTTTCCATCATGAAGCACCATTCCACCTACAAGTTGTACATCATAATGCCTCATTCCTAAAACTCTTTTACTTGCTTCTCTTACCATTGCAAATACATTAAATAAATATTTATTTAAAGTCTCTTGCTCATTAGCTCCTTCCTTAATCTCTTTTAAGATATTTTCTTTTATTTTGTTAAACTCTTCTTTTAATTCTTTATCACTTAATTTCTCATATTTTGGTTCAAGCTCGTTAATTTTTTTTACTTTTGCAAAATATTTTTTAAGCTCTCTATCATTTTTTGTTCCAAAAATCTTTTTAAATACACTCTTTACCACTGCTAAGCCTTTAAAACTTTTTTGTTATAATAGCATAAACTCTTAAAAGGATTATTAATGAAGCTTTTATTTTTATTATTAACCACCCTAGCTTTTGCTATTGAAATTCCAAAAACTTTTTGTGCATCTTTTAAAGAAACAATAACTTCTAAAAACTCTCAGCTTCATTACAAAGGAAAAGTTGTTTATAAAGATAAAGAGATGGTTTGGAAGTATTTAAAGCCTGAGAAAAAGATTATTTGGATAAAAGATAGAGTTTATATTTATGAACCTGATTTAATGCAAGTTACAATCAAAAAAAAGGATAAACTCAATCTAAATACTATTTTAAAAAACGCAAAAAAAGTTGGTAAAAATTTATATAAAACAAAAGTAAACTCAACTACAATCTACTTTGTATACGATAAAACCTTAAAAAAACTTTACTATACCGATGAGGTTGGAAACGATATAGCAATTGATTTTAAAAAGGATAAGTGCGATTTCTCTTTACTTAAAGTAAAATATCCAAAAGATGTTGACATTATTTATCAAAGATAGATTTTTGAAGTTAGCAGTAAGCATTTAAAGTTTGAAAGATTAATTTTTTAGATGGTGCGGCGGGGGGGACTCGAACCCCCACGGGCTTACGCCCACAAGACCCTCAATCTTGCGCGTCTACCAGTTCCGCCACCGCCGCAAGCAGTAGAATTATACAAAATTTTTAATCTTTAATCAACTCTTTTAGATACTCTTTTGCTTTTTCTTTGCTAACTCCTATAATTCTTGCAATCTCTTTTATCTTTTCGTCTTCATCTAACTCTTTGATTTTAGAAATTTCATTCTCTTTTGTTACTAAAAAATGTTGGTTTGCAACCGCTACAAGTTGAGGATGATGGGAAATGGCAAATATTTGATACTTTTTGCTAAGTATTTTTAATACCTCTGCTACGCTTTTTAACTCATCTCCACTTAAATTTGCATCAATTTCATCTAAAAATAGACTTCTTTTATCTCCATTTTCTATCCAAGAAGCTAAAAAAGCCATTTTTAATCTATTCATCTCACCTGTTGATAAGTTTTTTAAATCGGTATTATTTAAATTAAACTTAACTTCATCAACTCCATCTTCACTTAACTCTTTTTTTGACAAAGTAATTTTAGCTTCGTTTAAGTGGAGTTTTTTTAAAAAGTAATTCATCTTAGCATTTAAAGTTTTTAAGGCTTCTTTTCTTTTTTGAGAGATATTTTTTGCTTTTTTTAGCAATTCTATCTCTTTTTTTTGAATTTCTTTTTTTAAATTTTCTTTGGTAAAACTTAAATTTTCAAGTTCCCTTAACTCTTCTTCTTTTTTTTTGAAGTATCTTATTGCTTCTTTTATACTTCCAAATCTCTTAATTAAACTATCAAGCTCGCTTAATCTATTTAACACTTCTTCAATATCAATTTCTTTTAACTCTTCTATTTTGCTTTTTTCTTCTTCTATTATTACTCTAAGCTCATTCATAGCGTTTGAGAAAAAATCTTCATTTTTATTAACTTCTCTTAAAAACTGATATACAGCCCCCTCAAACTCAAAAATCTCTTCTGCTTTTAATGCACTTTGAGTAATTTTTTCTATTTTTGAGATTTTTTTCTTTATTTCTAAAAGTTCCTCAAACTCTCCCTCTTTTGGACTTAGTTTGTAAAATCTATCAAGCTCAAATTTTATAAATTCAATTCTTTCTTTGGCTATCTTTTCTCTCTTTTTAACCTCTTTTAATCTGTTTTTTAATTGCTTTAACTCAAAAAATTCTTTTTTAAACTCTTTGATTTCACTTTTGCCAATTAAATCTAAAACCCTTAAAATCTCTTTGCTTGTAATCTCATCTTTTACTCCAAGGTAGCTAATAATATCTTTACTTATCTCTTTTACTAATTTTTTGCTTACTGCTTGATTATTTATAAAAAATCTTACTTTATTCTTTTTAACCCTTTTGAAAATAAGTTCATCTCCAACTATTCCAATATTTTCTAAATTAATTTTTCTATTTACAATAGCTTCTAAAACCTCTCCCTCACTCTCAAATACTCCAAAAATACTAAGTATCCCTTTTATTAAAACACTCTTTCCAGCACCACTTGGACCTGTGAACAAAATCAATGAATCTTTAAAATTAAGCTCAACTTCTTTAAATGATAAAAGATTTTTAATATAAACTCTCTCAATCACTTAGCCTCTCCCCATTTTAATTTCTCTCTTAATACTTCAAAGTAGTTTCTCTCTAATCTATGAATGAGTTTTGTTGGTTTCTTTGCTTTTTTTACTAAAATTGGACTTTTTATATTATAAATCTCTTGTCCATCAATAATAAGCTTTGCAAAATCTTTTGTCTCTATTTTTAATTCAAAGTTGCTTGGCAAAATGAGTGGTCTTTGGGTTAGAGAGTGTGGGCAAATTGGAGTTAAAATAAACCCCTCCGTTAAAGGATATACAACTGGTCCTCCCGCACTCAGATTATAAGCAGTTGAGCCAGTTGGAGTTGAGATAATAAGCCCATCACCTCTGTATGTATTTAAAAAACTCTCATTTGTATCAACTTTAATACTTATCATTGAAGCTATTATCTCTTTTGAAATTACGATATCATTAAAAGCGTAAAGTTTTTTTTGATTATGCTCTATCTCCATTACCATTCTTTCATCAATCCTATATTCTCCTTTTAAAAATTTATCTAAAAATTCTTCAATATTTTCTGGATTAATATCGGTTAGAAATCCTAAATTCCCAGCATTAATTCCTAAAATTGGTTTATCATATTGATATGCTCTTCTAGCAAGAGATATAAGAGTCCCATCACCTCCAAGCGCTACTAAAAAATCAGCTTCTTTGCACATCTCTTCAAACTCAATTCCCAAAAGCCCAATTGCTTTTGCCGATACGCTATCAATTAATACTTCAATCCCTTTTCTCTCAAAAATTGATTTTATTTTTAAAAAAGTATCTTTTAAAGAGAGAGTATTTTTGGGTTTTAATACAAATCCTGCTTTCAACTCAATCCTTTTTTATAATAATTATATCAAGTTTATTATTTTGATATAATTGCGTCAAAAAAGGAATTTAATGAGAACTCATTATTGTGCCGAGTTAAATGAGATGAATGTTGGAGATGAAGTTGAGTTGGTTGGGTGGGTAAATTCCCACAGAGACCATGGAGGAGTTATCTTTATTGACCTTAGGGATAGAAGTGGAATCGTGCAAATAGTAGCTGATCCAGCTGATAGCAAAAAAGCCCATAAAGTAGCTGAGAGAGTAAAAGATGAATATGTTATTAAAGTAAAAGGAAAAGTTAGACTAAGAGGCGAAGGGCTTGAAAATCCAAAACTAAAAACAGGCAAAATTGAAGTTGTAGCAGATGAAATAGAAATTGAAAATACAAGTGAAACTCTACCTTTTCAAATCGGAGATAAATCAGTAAACGAAGAGTTAAGACTTAAATATAGATATCTTGATTTAAGAGACCCAAATTCTCTTGAAACGTTTATTTTAAGGAGCAAAGTTACAAAAGCTATAAGAGATTATTTTGAAAAAAATGGTTTTATTGACGTTGAGACTCCAATTCTTACAAAATCAACCCCAGAGGGAGCAAGAGATTATTTAGTACCAAGTAGAATTTATCCGGGAGAATTTTATGCACTTCCTCAATCACCTCAGCTTTTCAAACAAATTTTAATGGTTGCTGGTTTTGATAGGTATTATCAAATTGCAAAGTGTTTTAGAGATGAAGATTTAAGAGCTGATAGGCAACCAGAGTTTACCCAAGTTGATGTTGAGATGAGCTTTGTTGAAGAAGATGATGTAATTGAGATGATTGAAGGAATGGTAAAAGAGGCTTTTGAAGTTGCTGGAATTAAAGTAAATCTTCCAATTAAAAGAATAAGTTATAATGAAGCTATGGAGAAATATGGGACTGATAAGCCTGATTTAAGATATGATTTAGAGATGGTAGATGTTATTGATGAATTTGTTGATTCAAGCAATGAGATTTTTTCTGAAATTGCAAAAGACAAAAAAAACAACCGCTTCAAAGCTCTAAAAGTTCCCGGAGGGGATAAGTTTTACTCAAGAAAAAAATTAAAAGAACTTGAAAACTTTGTGAAAAAATTCGGAGCAAAAGGGCTTGCTTACATTCAGCTAAAAGAAGACGGATTAAAAGGTCCTATTTTAAAATTTATGAGTGAAGAGTCTTTAAAAAGAATGATTGATAAACTAAAACCTGAAGTTGGTGATATTATTTTCTTTGGTGCTGGAGATAAAAAAACGGTATTAGATTATATGGGAAGACTCAGACAAAAAATCGCAAAAGATATGGAACTTTTTGATGAAAATAAATATAATTTCATATGGGTTGTAGATTTTCCTATGTTTGAGAAAGACGACCAAGGCAACCCAACTCCTCTACACCATCCATTTACAATGCCTGATATGGAAACGTGGGACGAGGAGAACTTTGAAGAAATTCAGTCAATTGCTTATGACTTAGTATGTAACGGATATGAAATCGGGGGAGGAAGTATAAGGATACATAAAGAGGAAATTCAGGAAAAAGTATTTAAGCTTCTTGGAATTGACGAAATGGAAGCAAGAGAAAAATTTGGATTTTTACTTGATGCACTTAAATTTGGCGCACCTCCTCATGGTGGATTTGCGCTTGGACTTGATAGAGTTATTATGCTTATGAGAAAGACTGATAACATTCGTGATGTTATAGCGTTTCCTAAAACTCAAAAGGCTCAATGTCTCTTAACTGGCGCACCTGGTGAAGTTGATAAAGAGCAGTTAAAAGAGCTTCATATAAGAGTTAAAAAACCAAAAAAAGATGAATAGTCTTATTGAGTTAAAAAAAGGAGATGTTTTTAAAATTGTAGGATTTGATGAAGGGTGTGAGGCTTTTAAACAAAGACTTACAGCCCTTGGTATTCATAAAGGTCAAATTGGTCAGGTTATAAATAAGTCTTTTTTTGGACCAATTGAAATTGATGTTGACGGTAGAAAAATAGCTATTGGTAGAGGAATGGCAAAAAAGATAAAAGTTAGAAAATTTGAATGTCCAATTTTATAAAAATAAGGAGATACAATGAAGAAAAAACTATTTTTAATCATAGGAGCACCTGGTAGTGGAAAAACAACAGATGCTGAGCTTATTGCAAAAAGAAATCCAGATTTTATTGTGCATTATTCTACTGGGGATTTGTTAAGAGCTGAGGTTGCAAGTGGAAGTGAACTTGGGAGAGAGATAAAGAGTTATATTGATAATGGTAAGCTTGTACCACTTAAAATTGTAATTGATACTATTAAAAGTGCAATTGAAAAAGCTAATAAGCCAATTGTCTTAATTGATGGATTTCCAAGAAGTGTTGAACAGATGAGAGCACTTGATGAGATGTTAAAAGAGAATAAGAGTATTGATTTAGTAGCGGTTATTGAAGTTGTAGTGAGCGAAGAAGTTGCAAGAGATAGAGTTTTGGGGCGTGCAAGAGGGGCTGATGATAATGTTGAGGTATTTAACAACAGAATGAAAATTTATCTTGAACCTTTAAAAGAGATTGAAGAATTTTATGAAGAAAAAGGTAAGCTTATTAAGATAAATGGGGAAAGAAGTATTGAAGAGATTGTAGACGAAATGGAGAAAATAATCAAAGAAAAAGCTAATATCTAATGCTTTATTATGGACTTATTTTAGTTGGAATTGTATTGGTTATAATGGCTATTTATAATTTTTTTTCAGTTTCAAAAATTGATAAAACTATGGATAATTATCTTTTCTTGATAACTTCAAGCAAGGGATATTTCATAGGAGCTACTCTTTTTTCTCTTGCTACTTTGGCAGTTATTGCTTATCAAGTTGTAGGATATGTTTTTGATATAAGAGTATTTGCTATTGTTTTTTTCTTTGGGGCTTTGTTTTTATTATCTTTGTCTCATTTAGTTTTTTATTTAGTTGCTAAAAAAAAGCTAAATGATTATAAAGAGTTTTTTAGAGAGTTTGGAGTTGATTTGGATAATAAATGTCAAAAATTGATGCTAAAATATATTTATCAAAAAGAAAAAGACCTACAAAAGGTCAAAGAGGTTTTTAAAAGAAATAAACATCTTTGCAAGTGATTATTTTACTTGGCATCTATTAAGTTCTATTTCTTTAATTTTTTCTATCCTTTTAATTAATTCATCTACTTCTTGTAGTTGTTTTTGACATTTTGATTGGAGTTCTTCTTTTTTTTCTTTTAAAATTTGAAGTTGTTTTTCAATCTCTTCAATTGGAATCTCACAATTTTTTGCTGCTTCTTCTTCTTTTTTAAGAGCCCACTCAGTTAGTTTTTTGATTAGTTCTTGAAGCATCTATTCTCCTTTTTGTATAATATTATCAAAAAGGATAAAAAATGGAAATAAATAATTATAAAAAAGCGGCTAAAATTATAAAAAATGCAAAATTTATTACCGCTTTTACCGGAGCTGGGATTAGTGTTGAGAGTGGTATCCCAACTTTTAGAGGCCCTACTGGACTTTGGAGTAAATATGATCCAAAAATTTTAGATATTGATTTTTTTATTGAGCATCCTGATATAAGTTGGAAATATATTAAGGAAATTTTTTATGACTATATGCAAAATATAAAACCAAATGATGCTCATTATTGTCTTGCTTGGCTTGAAAAACATTATCCTCTAAAAGGAATTATTACTCAAAATATTGATAATCTTCATCAAAAAGCTGGTAGCTCAAATGTAGTTGAATTTCATGGCACTGCAAGTAGACTTATTTGTATGAATTGTGGGAAAAAATATCCATCAAAAGATTTTGACTTATCTATTCTTCCTCCACTTTGTCCTGTTTGTGGAGGAATTCTGAAACCTGATTTTGTCTTTTTTAAAGAACCGATTCCAAAAGATGCGTTAGAAAAGTCACTTTTTTTATCTCAAAATTGCGATGTGATGATTGTAATTGGAACGACTGGTGAAATTATGCCAGCAAGTGAACTTCCTGTTATTGCAAAAAGAAATGGAGCTAAAATTATTGAAATAAATATTGAACCTTCAAATTACACTAACACTATTACGGATATTTTCTTACAAAACAAGGCTACAAAAGCTTGTAATAAGTTAAAGGAACTTTTAAGCTCTTAATTACATCCCAGGAATTTTTGGGATTTTATTGAGTTTTGAATTTTTAAAATACCATTCTTATCTTTTTTCATTCAATGTCCAATAATTGGAAGTGGAATTAAGATTGCTTTTTTATTGTCTCTATAAACAAATGTTTCATCATCTTCCCTCTCCATTTTTCTTTAATTTTTAATGACTCTTCTGCTGCTCTACATATTGATAAGAAGTGTTTGTTTTTTTGTGTTTAATTTTTTCAGCTCCAATTGCAATTATTAAATAATCAAATTCACATTGATATTTGCCATCTTTGCACTCAATTTTTTTATTGTTAATATCAATTTTGCTAACTTTATTAAATTTTACTTCAAATTCGTGTATTTTGCTAAGTTCTCTCTAATCTAAAATACAATTTTCAAATTTATACTTTTTTGTTAGTATTCAAATTGGTATTGGATAAATACACATAAAATCTTGCTTTGTTATAATTATTACATCAAATCCATACTTTTAAAACCAAATAGCACTTTCCAATGTCTCAAAGCCACCGCCAAGAATTAGGATTTTTTGTCGTATAAGCTCCTTTTTTGGAAGGATATCAAATTTAGTTGACATATGTTATAATTTTTAAAAAAGGAGAGAATATGCCAAGAAGAGTTAGAAGAAGGATTAGAGGAAACTTTGAGAAGGTTTGTTTTAAGCCTTGTGGTATCCCAAATCACTCTCTTGATAGGGTTTTTTTAGATGAAGATGAGCTTGAAGCGATAAGACTTATGGATTATGAGGGGCTTTATCAAGAAGACGTGGCAAAAGAGATGGGAGTTTCTCGCCCTACTATTTCAAGAATACTAAAAAATGCAAGAGCTAAAATTGCAGATGCTATCTTAAATGGCAAGTCAATTGAAATTAAAAGGTTTAAAAATTAGACTTGCTGAATTTACGCAATATCTAAGCCCTGTTGGGCTTGGGCCATTTCTAAATAAATATCCAAGATGACCTTTACATTTTGCGCACATTATTTCTACTCTTTGCATTCCGTTACTATATATTTTTCAAATTCATTAAGTTTGCTTTTGCAATTATACATATTTTACCTTTTGATATAATTTAGAAAAATTTTATCTAAAATGGGAGAAGAAGTGAAAGATTTGGAGTCTGTAAAAGAGTTAATATCAATCTTAGAAACTTTACCAAGTGTAGGAAAAAAGAGTGCAGCTCGCATTGCTTATGAAATTGCAAAAGATAAAGTAAAAGGTCTTAGAATCTTGGATGCAATTGAAAATGTAGTTAGTAATGTTAGAGAATGTAGTAAATGTGGCAGTCTTAGTGAGTATGAAGTGTGCTCTATTTGTGATTCAAATCGAGATAAAGTTGTAGCGGTTGTAGAAAATAGTAAAGATATTGGAATTATTGAAGAGAGTGGAAGCTTTGGGGGGTATTATTTTGTGTTTGATGATAATGTTGAAAAATTAAGAGAATTCATTTTGGATAAAGATATAAAAGAAGTTATTTTTGCTTTTTCTCCATCAGTTGAAAATGAAATTAAGATGCAAAAGATTAAGGAAGAATTGGAACTTGATGTTAAATATTATTCAATTGCAAAGGGAGTTCCTATGGGAGTAAGTTTGGAAAATGTTGATGTTTCTTCTATTAATTTTGCTTTTTTAGGGAAGATTTTGTTGGATTAGGTGATTTTTATTTTTTGTTCTTATTAATAATTTGAATTTGATATTGGTGTTTTTTGTTAAGATGGTATTATCTAATTACTTAACATAATATCCTTTCCTAATTAACTTTAAAAAATTTACAATGATTATTTATCGAAATTTTAGCCAAACTAGAAAAAAAAAGAATAATTGAAACTCCCAAATGGATTACTTTAAGAAAACCCAAAAAACTCATTGATTTAGTATTTCACAAAAATTTTAATTTAGAGATAAAAAGAAGCAAAAAAAGGAGTAGCTATACGTTAAACCTAAAGTGCATCACATCCCCATCCTGAACTACATAGTCTTTACCTTCAAGCCTCATAGCCCCGGCTTCTTTTGCACCCTGCTCTCCGCCGTATTTTATAAAGTCTTCATAACTAATAACTTCCGCTCTAATGA
>Ga0256837_1000349_pt1 | contig 40883 bp, 46 predicted proteins | sample 4562384metaG_FD_185976 | JGI IMG/M metagenome (GOLD analysis project Ga0256837, IMG submission 185976) | Hydrothermal vent microbial communities from Guaymas Basin, Mexico - 4561-384 | ecosystem: Environmental > Aquatic > Marine > Hydrothermal vents | place: Mexico: Guaymas Basin | collected... | reverse complement strand
AAGCAAATAATATAAAAATTGATAGTAGAGGTAAAAGTGATATTACATCTACAGTTAAAGAGACTCCACAAGAGGAACTAAAACGCTTAAGAGCAGAGAATAAATTATTAAAGCAAGAGAGGGATATTTTCTTGTGAAGCGAAGCGGTTTGCTTTAGCAAATCACTCTCTGTGAGAAAAAAGGTAACAGCATACTTTGCAAAAGTAGCGATGTAATCCCGCAACACAGTGAGGACAATAGCGGTTGCAAAGCAAACTTTCCTGTAAAGGGAATCGTGTAAAGTATGCTTGGATTAAAGAATATTCAAATGATTTCCAAATATCAGTTATGTGTAAAATTTTAAAAATAGATAGAGTAAGCTATTATCTTAAAATTTGAAGAAAATATATTAGATCTTGAATTATTAATTAAAGAGTATTTTAAAAATCAAGACCTTCAAGATATAAATGTTGATATAGTTAAAAAACACAATAGTAAATTAAATAAATTAATATTAACATTTATAAAAATAAATAAAAGTATTTTACTTTAATAAATAATAGTTCACATTCTATTTACTTTTATTGAGTAAAATAACATAAGTACAAAAGATAAATATTTTTCCTTAGTAAACTAATTAAATGATTTTAAAACTGTTGTCAAATTATTCTATATAGTTACTTTAATATATCTTTTGTGCATTTTCAAATAATTATTATGTTAAAATATAGTATGAATATAAATATAATAAAAACAATCAAATACACAATATTAGCTATTTTTGCAATAGCTTTAGTTGGATGTAGTCTTACAAATCCTAGTTACACTATGAAAATTAGTGCAAATACTATACAAAAAAATATTACAAGTAGTTTTCCTGTTTCAAAAGATCTATCTGTTGGTAAAATAACATTAGTTGATCCTAAAGTTATGTTAAAAAATAATAGTGATAGAATGGTTACAGGATTAGGATTCTCATATAAACCACCATTTTTTGATTCTATTAAAGGTAACTTACATATATCTGGAAATATAAATTATAATAAAGATAAAAAAGCATTCTTTTTAGTAAATCCAAAAATTGATGATATGAAATTTAACAACTCTAGTTTAGCTTCAATGATGCCATCAAATATTAAAAATACCCTAGATAGTGTAGTAGCAGAAGTATTTAAAAAATATCCAGTTTATACATTAAATTCAAAAAATATGAAAAATAAATTGATGCAACAATCTTTAAAGAAAACAACTATTAAAGATGGAAAACTTTTAGTTACTTTTGGATTATAAGATATGACAATAGAAGAGTTAAATAATCAAATAAAATCAAATGATGCACTACTAGTTTATTTTTCTGGTACAAATTGTGGAGTATGTAAAGTCTTAAAACCAAAAATCACACAAGCTTTTAATGAAAATTATCCAAAGATAAAACAAATAGAGATAAATATTGAGCAAAATATAGAACTTGCAAGACAATTTAATATCTATTCAATGCCTAGTATTTTAGTATATTTTGATTCAAAAGAGTTTGCAAGAAAAGAGAGAAACATAAGTGTAGAAGGTTTTATAAATGAGATAGCAAGACCATATAATTTATTTTTTGAGGATAACTAGTATGAAAGTAGTTTTAAAAAATATATTTATATATACTTTTGGTTTTTTTATTTTGATTCAAGTTTTTCAAGTTGATATTAAAAATACTCCAACTAATCCAAAAGATGAGATAAAAGCTCCTAAAGAGGTTATGGCTATTTTAAAAAGATCTTGTTATGATTGTCATAGTAATAGTGCAAAACTTCCTTGGTATAGTAAAGTAGCTCCAATATCTTGGACAATATCAAGACATATAAAAATAGGAAGAAAATGGGTTAACTTTTCTATATGGGAAACTTATACACCTGAGCAAAAAGATAAAAAACTTCAAGAGATATATAAAGCAGTATATAGAGTTATGCCATTACAATCTTATGTTTCACAACATAGTGAAGCAAAACTATCAAAAGAAGATAGAGATTTAATTAGATCTTGGACAGGAAAAGCACCCTTTTAATGAATAACGATCAAACAGCACAAGAATTACTTGATGATAAGTCATTATTATTAACTCAAACATATTTTAAACTTCAAAAATATTATGAAAAAAAATATGGAAAAGATACAATCGTTTTAATAGAGATTGGAACTTTTTTTGAAGTTTATGAAGTAAATAATGAAGAGGAACAAATAGGAAAAGCAAAAGAGATTGCAGAACTATTAAATATCCAACTTACAAGAAAAAATAAAAATATATTAGAAAATAATCAAAGTAATCCTCTAATGGCAGGAGTACCTGCTGTTTCGATTGAGAAACATATTAGTAAAATTATAAGTGTTCAAAAATACACTATAGTTTTAATAAAACAAAAAGGTACTCCACCTAATGTAAAAAGGGTTGTAGATACTATTATCTCTCCAGGTACAAATTTTGATTATGCTATAAATCAAGATGAAAACAATATAAGTTCAATTGTTGTTGATGTTGTAAAAGATAACTATCTAATAGGTTATTCATGTATTGATGTAACTACAGGAAAGTGTTATTACAATGAGATATTTGGAACAAGTGAAGATAACTCTTATGCACTAGATGAAGTGTATAACCATATGGTATCTCATAAAACAAGTGAAGTTATAGTTACATTTTTAGATAAAAGTATAAACCAAAAAGATATATTAGATTATTTAGAGTTGTCACATAAAACTTCACATATAAATATACAAAGAGCAAAAATAAATTATCAAAATGAGCTATTTAAAAATGTATTTGATATACAATCATTATTAAGTCCAATAGAACATCTAGATATGGAAAGACACCCACTTGCAAGTGAAAGTTTAGCTATTTTAATTGATTTTATAATTGGGCATGATAGTAAAATAGTAGAAAAATTATTTAAACCACAAAAGTTAGATATATCAAAATATGTCTACTTAGGAAATAATGCATTAGAACAACTTAATATATTAGAATCACATAATCAGCCGTCTGTATTTTCTATAATAAATAATACAAGTACAGCTATGGGGAAAAGGCTTTTAAAAGAGAGACTAGCTCATCCAATAAAAGACGAAAAAGAACTTTTAAGAAGATATAAATTATCAAATGATCTATATGATTACCATGCACCTATTGAAAACTCTATGGGTAATATTTATGATATAGAAAGATTAAGTAGAAGGATAAAATTAAATAGACTTCACCCTTTTGAGTTATCGTATTTATATGATTCTTTATTTTCAATAAAAGAAGTAGTTAGTTTTATGGAAAACTATAACTTTATAAAACCACCTTGTAGTAGTGATGAGATAAATATATTTATGGATGTTATAAATAACACATTTGATCTACAAGAGGCTAGTAGATTTATGTTAAAAGATATATCTACAAATATCATAAAAGAGAATATAGATAATAAAATAGATGCTTTATTACAAGAGAATAAACAATTAAAATCAAAACTAGAACTAATACAATCACATATATTAAATCTTTTAGGTACAAGTGATGAGAACTATTGTGATATAAATCGACTACCTAAAGAGGGATTTTGTTTCCAACTTACAAAAAATAGATACTCAAGTATAAAAGATGAGTTTCTATCTTCACATATTATTGTTGATGATGAGCTGTATCTATTTAAAGATTTTAATATAAAAATACAAACATCTAGTGTAAAAATAACAAATAAACTAACTTCAAATATATCAGATAAATATGTACACAATCTTGGAAAAATAATAGAACTAAATAAAAGTGTATTTAAAGAGCAAATATCATATTATGATAAGAAGTTCTCATCTATGTTAAATGAACTTGTGTCATTTGTAGCAGAAGTTGATGTTACTATATCAAATATAAAAACATCAAAAAAACTAAACTATGTATGTCCAAAGATTGTAAGAAAAAGTGATGATGATAATTTTATAGAGCTAATTCAAAGTAGACACCCAATAATAGAACAAGGGCAAGAGCAAGGTATATTTATACCAAACGATATAATACTTGGAAACCTAAATAAAAGTAAAGAAGAGTATAAGAATAATGTAATTATAAAAAATTCAAAACCTCTAAGTATTATAGATAATCACATAACAGGAGTATTGCTATATGGTATAAACTCTTCAGGTAAAAGTTCATTGATGAAAACACTAGGTATTTGTGTTGTTTTAGCTCAAAGTGGATTTTTTGTACCGGCACACTCTATGAGATTTTCATTATTTGATTGTTTATTTACAAGAATTAGCGGTAGTGATAATATAGCAAGAGGACTTTCTAGTTTTGCAGTTGAGATGTTGGAGCTTAAAAATATATTTAATAGAGCAACTTCATCTTCACTTATTTTAGGTGATGAGATAAGTCATAGTACTGAAACTATGAGTGGACTTAGTATTGTAGCATCGGCTATTTTAAAACTATCAAAACTAAAAGCTATATTTATGTTTGCTACACATCTTCATCAACTACCTCAAATAAAAGAGATAGAAAATTTACGAAATATTATGTGTTTACATTTGAGTGTGATTTTTGATGAAGTACAAGATAAACTAATATTTAATAGAAAACTATCTTATGGAAGTGGAAGTAGTATGTATGGATTAGAGTATGCAAAATCACTTCATATGGATAAAGAGTTTTTATCTGTAGCAAATAAAATAAGAAAAGATCTAACAGATGATTATAATACAGTTGAGAGATTGACAAATAAAAAAACAAGTAAATATAATAAAGATTTATATGTAGCATCTTGTGCAATTTGTGGAGCAAAAGTTGATGATGTTCACCATATAAAAGAGCAAAAAACAAAAGATGAAAAAGGTTTTATTGGACATATAAATGCAAACCATAAGTTTAATCTAATACCACTTTGTAAAAAACACCATAAAGCTGTACATGATGGAACTATCCATATAAATGGTTTCTTAACAACCTCAAGAGGTCTTGAACTTCAATATACTCAAATTGGTGATTAGATTTTAGTTTAATTGAGTTGAAGAGTAAGTATAGTTATTAACTAAAGTGGTAAAACAATTTGCTAACTCTTCTATAATCTCAGGGTTTGGAGTTATATAAATTTTATTTGATTTTTTTTGCATAATTATAATATTGGCATCTTTTAACTCTTTTAGATGTCTTGATATTGTAGGAAGTGAAAAATTAAAGTGTTCTGCAATTGTTGTTACACAAGTAGCTTGAGCTATAATATCTTCTTTTGGTTGGCTATTATCAACAGAACAAACATAGCCACCTGTAAATACATTTTTAAATATTAAAAACCTAGTTTCGTTTCCAAGTGCTTTAAATATTTTTATTTTTTGTTCCATATCTATCATAGTTGCTCCAAGTTATATTAATATAATATTATACCATCAATAAGGTATTTTACAAATTAGCTAAATATATTTGACAAAATACAAAAAAGAATATATAATCATTTATCTATTTAGCAAGTTAGCTAAATAACATTCAATATAGGAAAAGAAATGAAAAATTTACTTAAAAAAACATTACTATTAGTAGCTACATCTTCTATGGTGTTTGCACTTGAAGTTCCATCAAATCATATAATAGATACAAATTGGTTAAATAAAAACATCAATGATAAAGATTTAGTTATTATTGATACAAGAAAAGCTGATGCTTATAAAAAAGCTCATATAAAAGGTGCTATAAATTATCCAAAAAAGAGTTGGTTTGCTGGAAAATTAGCTAATGTCCCAAAACTTCCAAATACAATAGGTCAAGTTCAAACCATGCTTCAAAATGCAGGTATTACAGATAAAAGTGTTATAGTATTTTATAGTGCAGGTACAAAAAATAAAGACTTCGCAGATGCAGCAAGTGGTATATGGAATACTTGGTTATATGGTATAAAAAATACAGCACTTTTAAATGGTGGATATGCAAAGTGGAAATATGAAAAAAAAGAAACTACAACAAAAGTTCCAACTATAACAAAGAGTGATATAGAACTTGAAACTTATGATAGGAGTATTATTGCAAGTTTACCAGATGTTGTAGAATATATCTATGATGAAGATAAACAAATAACAGATGCAAGGGTGAGTAAATTTTATACTGGAAGTGATAAAAGAAAAGATTTAGCAAGACATGGAAGAATACCAACTGCAAAATTAACACCAATGATAAGATATACAAAAGATACGGGAAATTATTTTGAATTTGTATCAAAAAATACTGCAATTAAAACATTAAATAATAGTGGTTATGGAGTTGAATTAGAAAAACCATTAATTACATATTGTAATACAGGACATAAAGCTAGAGGTTTATGGTTTGTATCAAAATTTATTGTTGGTATGAAAGATGTAAAAGTTTATGACAATAGTATTGTAGAGTATTCAAGAACGAATATGCCTATGGAAAAAGGTGAATCTATGGATTAAAATTATGTTCTAAAGTAAGTAAGTTAAGTATAGATACTTAAATTATTTACTATAATAATTTATTATGAATAATACGACAAATAAGCAATTTTATGAAAATACTATAAATAAATATGGAGTAAGTGCTAAGGGTGTACATTGGAAAAATCAAGATACTCAGTACAAAAGATTTGAAGCAATATCAAACTTTATAAAAAATGATAAATCTACTTTGATTGATGCAGGATGTGGATTTGGTGAGTATTATAAATATCTACAACTAAACAACTATAAAGATATAAACTATATAGGATATGATTGCTATATAAAGATGGTAGATATATCCAAAAAAAGATTTCAAAATATTGTATTTAAACATAAAGATATACTAAATAATGATTTAGAGTATGCTGATTATTATGTATGTAGTGGAGCATTAAATACTTTAAATAAAGAATCTATAAAATTATTTATAAAGAGATGTTTTAAGTATAGTAAAAAAGCTTTTATTTTTAACCATTTAAGTCAAAATAGTGTGAGTGGTTTTACTAAAGATGAACTTATAAACTATGCTAAAACATTAAGTTCAAATATCAAAGTAAAAGATGATTATTTAGAAAATGATTTTACAATAGTAATTTTTAACTAAATTTATCAAATAGCTCTTTATGTTTTTTAGATATAAAATCCAATATTTTATCAACTTGGTTAATTGATATATCTTGTTTTAGATCATCTAAATATTTGTTTGAATTGTTTCTTATATCATCTAGGTCTTTAGTATATTGACCACTTAAATTTTCAAGCATAGTTATATTTCTTACTATATCTTCTAGGCCTTCTTTGGCTATTCTTATATTTTGAGCTAATATTATATCTTTCATATGTATATAATAGCAAATTGTATATAATAAATTATAATAAGAAGAAAGGTATTTATGAAAATAGCCAAAAATATATCTGATTTAGTAGGAAAAACTCCTATTATTCAACTAAACAATATAAACTCAAATATATATGCAAAATGTGAGTTTATGAATCCAACTTCAAGTATAAAAGATAGACTTGCTATGAATATTTTAGATGTTGCATTGAGAAATAATACAATAGATAAAAGTACACATATTATAGAACCTACAAGTGGAAATACTGGAGTAGGTCTTGCAGCTCAATGTGCAAGTAGAAATATGAAATTAACTCTTACAATGCCAGATTCTATGAGTATTGAAAGAATCTCACTTATGAAGGCTTTTGGGGCAAATGTAGTTTTAACACCTGCAAAAGATGGTATGGATGGAAGTATAAAAAAAGCTAAAAATATGGCACAAGAAGAGGATAATGCAATAGTACTTGATCAATTTTCAAATATGGCAAATCCAGTAATCCATGAAACTACAACTGCCTTAGAAATATTAGATGATATGGATAATAATATAGATATTCTAGTTTGTGCTGTTGGTACTGGTGGAACTATTAGTGGAACTGCAAAAATATTAAAAGAAAAATTACCAAATATAACTATAATAGCAGTAGAGCCAGAGAAAAGTGCAGTATTAAGTGGTGAAAAAATGTCTGGACATAAAATACAAGGAATAGGTGCAGGTTTTATACCAAAAACATTAAATACAAATATATATGATGAAATAGTAAAAGTAAGTAATGAAGATGCAATAAATACAGCTGTTAAAATAGCATCTAAAGAGGGTTTACTTGTAGGTATTAGTAGTGGTGCAAATATTTGGGCAAGTGATTTTATAAGTAAGCAAGATAGATTTAGAGATAAAAAAATAGTAACATTTCTTTGTGATACAGGTGAGAGATACCTAAGTACGGGAATATTTGATAATTAGGAAAAAATATGAAGATGATAAAAGTAATAAACGATAGAATAGAAGAGATAAGAATAGAGGTAATGGCACTTGTAGATAATCAAAGTATATCTCTAACTGAGAAAAATGCTTTAATGCAACCACTAGTAGAAGAGAAAAAAGTTATGGAACATACACTTGTATATTTAGAAAAAATTAAAAATACAAACTATAAAGGTCTTTGTGGTGGAGGTTGATATGAATTTTTTAGATATTATGGATTATAGACATGCTTGTAAAGAGTTTGATAGTAGTAAAAAAATAAGCAATGAAGATATTCATACTATATTAGAAGTAGCCAGAAAATCTCCATCTTCTTTTGGTATGGAGCCATGGAAATTCTTGGTAATAACAAATGAAAAATTAAAAGAGCAAATAAGACCACTTTGTTGGAATCAAGTTCAAATAACATCTTGTTCACATTTAGTTATAGTATTAGCAAAAATAGAAGATGTAAAACCAAGTTCAGGAATACCTTTAAAAAGATTTGCAAGACGAGATATGCCACAAGAGAAGCTTGATTTTTATATTGATTTGTATGCTAAACATCTAAGTAATACTTTAAGTAGTAATGAAAATATATATAGCTGGACATCAAAGCAAACATATTTAGCAGTTGCAAATATGATGAGTTGTGCAGCTAGTTTAGGTATTGATTCTTGTCCAATAGAAGGGTTTGAAAAAGAGAATTTAGAAGAGTTATTAGAGCTTGATACTTCTAAATATCAAGTATCAATATTATTGCCATTTGGCTATAGAAAAAATCCTCAATCAAAACAACTTAGACTTGATTTTGATGAGGTGGTTGAGTTTATAAACTAAAGATCAATTCTTTAGTTTAAAATATAAAATACCTATATATTCATGCCAAGCTTTTGTACTTCTATAGATATATCTACTTCTTGGTATATCTAAAGCTTTATCTGAATCTTTGATTAGATAATCTGTAGGTGCAGGTATTGGATCTAATCCTACACTTTTAAATATCATCATAGCTCTTGGCATATGATAAGCGGAAGTTACAAGTATAAACTTTTTATCTTTTAGAACATCTTTTATTTTTAAAGCTTCCTCTTTAGTATCTTTTGGTTTTGGATGTATTTTTATGTTATTTTTATTTATACCTACACTTTGAAGAACTTTTGCTGTTTTTATGGCTTCTGGTATATCTGCTCTTCCTGCATATCCAGATGTGATTATAGTACTATTTGGTAAAATATTATACAATCTTAATACTTCCCATCCTCTATTTTGTTGATCACCACCTAAATATACAATATATTTTATATCTTTTGGAACCACCTTTAGTTTAGCATATGTATTTTCAAGTGAATATAAAAGGATATTTGAAAATGGAGCATAAGAGAATAAACTTATCCATAAAATAGATAAAGTTAAAAATATCTTTGCTTTTTTATATCTATTTTTATATAAAAAAAATAAAGCTAAAATAGCAAGAACAATCCCAATAGGTAAGGGCATAATCAAAGAAGATATTATCTTTTTGATTATAAATAAAATATCCATTAAAAAATACTATCTAATATAATAAGTACAAAAAATACAATACCTAAATAACCATTTATTGTAAAAAATGCCTTATCTATTTTTGTAAAATCTCTTGAAACTATAATATGCTCATATGTAAGCATAATAGCACCTATAATAACTGCAATATATGCAAATAAGCCAAGATTAGCAATAATTACAAATAATGCCCAAAATATGATAGTAAATATATGAAGTATTTTTGAAAATAGCATAGTTTTAGATGCACCAAATTTAGATGGAATTGAGTGAAGTCCTAACTTCTTATCTACTTCAATATCTTGTAGTGAATAAAGTAAATCAAACCCAGCAACCCAAAACATAACTCCAATAGCTAAAAATATACTCCATAAAGTTATCGTTTCACTAACTGCAATAACACCAGCAATTGGTGCTAGTCCTAGTGAAATACCAAGTATAATATGTGCTAAATATGAAAATCTTTTAAAATATGAATATGAAGCAATAATAAGCAAAATAGGAACAGATAAATAAAATGCTAAATCATTTACCATATATGCTACAATTATAAATATAAGGGCATTTACTAGAGTGAATATTTGCATTTGAGTAACGCTTACTCTTCCATCAACACTTGGTCTATTAACAGTTCTTGGATTTAGAGCATCTATATCTCTATCTAGGTATCTGTTAAATCCCATTGCAAAGTTTCTAGCACTAAGAGCTGCTAGAGTTCCCATAATAAGTAAGTACCAGCCAAACCAACCATCAGCAGCTACTACCATAGCTATAAATATAAAAGGTAGCGAAAATATTGAGTGTTTGAACATAACAAGTTCATTGAAATCGTTTATAAGTTTTAAAAGTTTATTCATAAGGGAATTTTACTATAATAGTACTTATGAAACAAATAGCAATAATAGCACCAACAGCATCTGGAAAAACAGCACTCTCAATAAAACTTGCACACAAAACAAATAGTATAATATTATCTCTTGATTCACTTGCTATTTATAAGCAAATAGATATAGCTTCAGCAAAGCCAACTTTAAAAGAGAGAGATGGTATAGTGCATTTTGGTATTGATGAGATATATCCAGATGAAAAATTTGATGTTATGAAATTTATTGAGATATATAATAAAGCAAAAGATTATGCAAAAGTAAATAATAAAAATTTAATCATTGTGGGTGGAACAGGATTTTATCTAAAAGCTATGATAGATGGTATCTCATATATTCCAGCACCTAGTATTGGTATTGCTAATATTATAAAAGAGAAACTTCAAAATTTTACACCACAAGAGTTATATGAATATATGAGTAGGATTGATGAAGAGTATATACAAAATATAAAATCAAATGATATATATAGAATTGAAAAAGCATTAAGTGTATATCTAATCACAAAGCAAAAGCCAAGTGAGTATTTTAAAAATAATCCACCAAAACCTATTATAAAAGATATTCAACTTTTTGAGATAACTTGGGATAGGGAACTTTTAAGAAAAAGGATAGAACAAAGAACAAATATTATGTTTGAATCAGGTCTTTTAAATGAAGTTTGTTTTTTAATAAATAACTATACAAGAGAACATACATCTATGAAAAGTATAGGTATAAAAGAGGCTTTAGATTATTTTGATGGTAAAATTACAAAACAAGAAGCTATAAATAAAGTTGCCATTGCAACAGCTCAATTGGCAAAAAGACAAAGAACTTTTAATAATAGCCAATTTAAAGATGTTATAAAATTACCTTTAGATAAAATGGAAAATGATATATTAAAATATTTTAATTTTTAACAATCTCATCTACTATTAATTTCACACCATCTTTTTTAATAGAATTTATAAGTTTTGAGCTAATAGAAGAGATATCTAAGTTAAATATCTCTTCTAGTACATTTTCATCTAATTGCTCTTGAGTTTTTAGTACACACAATCCATCATCAAGTAAAAACTTTGCATTAAAGTATTGATGGTTTGCTGCAGCATAAGGAAATGGTATATAAAGTGTAGGTAGTCCTAAAGCACTTAGCTCCCATAGTGTACTAGCTCCACTTCTACTTATAGCAAAATCTGCCTTATTCATCTTCTCTAGTATATTTGTAGTAAAATCAAATAGATCAACTTCTATATTTAGTTTTTCATATTCCTCTTTTACCCTTGCATAATCATTTTTACCAGCTTGATGGATTATATTTATATTTTTTTGTTTTAATAATGGAGCAATTTTTAGTGCAAAGTTATTAATAGCAACAGCACCTTGAGATCCACCTAAAAATATGATAGTTTTTATTTCACTTCTTACTCTTTGGTATTTAAAAAACTCTTGATTTATTGGATAATCTTTTATAGGACTTGTTTTATCATAAGAGCTAAAAACCTCTTTTGCAAATTTTGATGTAATTTGATTTAGTTTTCCCATAACTGAGTTTTGTTCATGTATATAAAAATCAACTTTAGAAAATATACTAGCAAACGATGCAGGAGCAGCGCTAAATCCACCTACACTGATAACCTTACTTACATTATGCTCTTTATATATATTTAAAACTTTTACCATAGCTTTTAGTATCATAAAAAGTGATTTTATTTTTCCAAGTTTACCTTGGTTTACCACACCAATAGTGTCTAAGAAGTATGCTTTTTTAAGTTTTTGTTCATTTTGGAACCAAGCTTTATCAGCACCTTTAGTTGAACCTATAAATATCACATTAAATCCCAGAGAATTAAACTCATGAATTAAAGATTTAGCAACACTTAAATGCCCACCAGTTCCTCCACCTGTTACTACTATACTATTTTTCATAAGTCTCCCATATACATTCTTCATCCATAGATGGTCTATTTTGCAACACTTCAAAGGGTGCATAATTTTCTTTATATCCCATAGAATAATGGTCTTTTATCCAATATCCTAAAAATAGATATGGAACATTTGCTTGTTTTGCCATAGATATTTGAGCTAATATTGAAAATCTACCCAGAGATCTATTTTCATAATCATGATCATAATAACAATAAACACTAGATAGTGCTTCTTGATTCATATCACATAAGGCAACACATATTAATTTACCATCTAAAAAATATAAAATCTCTTTTCCAAATTCACCTGCACCATCTACATAAGATGAGTGATATTCACTAGGATCAATTTCATTATCTTTCCATTGTTTCTTTTTACTCATATGTTTATGGTATTTATTAAATAAATTTATATGATCAATACTTAAAGTTGGTTCTTGAACATAAACTTCAACATCTTTGTTCTTATTTAATATTCTTTTATCACTTTTTGAAAATTTATAATTTTTTATATCGATTCTTATTGTTTTACAATCATTACAATCTTTACAAAGAGGTACAAATTGTATTTTACCAAATCTTCTCCAACCCCTTTTTAACATCTCATTTTGTGTATTTAGATCACAAGATTCCATATATTTATATAATGTATCTGACCTTCTATCATCAAAGTAGGGACATTGTTGATTTTCTTCAAAAAATTCTGTTATATTTTCTTTTTTTTGCATTGTTTATTATACCAAAAGTGTTATAATATATGAATATATATCAAGGAACAAAAATGAACTTCATAGAAAAAATATTAAATAAATTAAAACAAAGTAACTGTCCAAGTGATAGTAATTTCTTTCAAGCAGTAAAAGAGGTACTAGAATCAATAGAACCATTACTTCAAAAAAACCCAAAATATGAACAGTTTTCAATTATAGAACAACTAATAACACCAAATAAACAAATACAATTTAAAGTTTGCTGGTTTGATGATAAGGGTAAAGTTCAAGTAAATAATGCTTATAGAATACAATTTAATAATGCCCTTGGTCCTTATAAAGGGGGGCTTCGATTTCATCCAAGTGTAAATAGTGATATTCTAAAATTTTTAGCGTTTGAGCAAATATTTAAAAACTCACTAACAACACTTAGTATTGGTGGAGCAAAAGGTGGAAGTGATTTTAATCCTAAGGGGAAAAGTGATGCAGAAATTATGAGATTTTGTAAAGCATTTATGCTTGAACTTCATAAACATATAGGTGCAAGAATTGATGTACCAGCTGGAGATATTGGAGTTGGATCTAGAGAGATAGGTTATTTATATGGAGCATATAAACAACTTACATCATCATATGAGGGCGTACTTACAGGAAAACCTGAATTTTTAGGTGGAAGTTTATTAAGACCTCAAGCTACAGGTTATGGAGTAGTTTATTTTACTAGAAAGCTTTTAGAATTAACATCAAATGAAAGTTTAGATGGCAAGATTTGTACAGTAAGTGGAAGTGGAAATGTTGCACTTTATACTATAGAAAAACTAACACAACTTGGAGCTACTGTTGTAAGTTGTAGTGATAGTAAAGGTAGTATTTATGATAAAAGGGGACTACACCTTGAACTTTTAAAAGAGATTAAGTTTGAAAAAAGAGCAAGTTTAGAAGAGTATGCAAAAACATATCCAAGTGTAGAGTATGTAAAAGTTGAAGATTATCCAAAAGATGGACACTTTGTATGGACAATACCATCTTATGTAGCAGTACCTTGTGCTACACAAAATGAGGTTACTCTAGTAGATGCAAAAAATTTAATAAAAAACAAAACTACAATGTTAGTAGAGGGTGCAAATATGCCAAGTACTGAAGCTGCTATGGAAACTTTACAAAAAAGTGATGTTATTTTTGCTCCTGCAAAAGCTGCAAATGCAGGTGGTGTTGCTGTTAGTGAATTTGAGATGGCACAAAATGCTTCTATGCAAAAGTATACAAGTGAAAAAGTAGATAAGATGTTAAAAGATACTATGGAAAATATTTGTGAAAATATACATAACACTGCTATAAGATGTAATGTAGAAGGAAACTATGTAGATGGTGCAAATATTGCAGGTTTCCAAAGAGTAGCAGATGCAATGATAGCTCAAGGTATATAGATGCAACATTTAGTAAATCTAAATATAAAAATTGAAGAGTTACTACAACAACAAGCAGATGATTTTTTAATAGCTAAAGAGATTAAAAATGAGATAAGAAAATATTTAGATTCTTTAGATGAAATATTTAATGATTCTCAAGGTAAAGATTTCTTTATAAAACATACAAAAAAGATTGATGGTTTTATAAAAATAATATATAAATATCTTTTACGAAAACACTTTGGTGATTTTTTACCCATGAGTAACTCTATACCTATTACACTTATTGCTCTTGGATCTTATGGAAGAGAGCAATTATGTGTATATAGTGATATTGATATTATGCTTTTATATAAAGAGGTACCTGGATTTAATCTTGAACCTATTATGCAAGAGTTTATGACAATAGCATGGGATAGTGGACTAAAACTAGGTTCAAGGGTTCATGAGATCTCTAGTATAGAACAAGAAGTACGAAGTGATATCACTATAAAAACTTCTATAATGGAATCCAGACTTATATATGGATCAAATATATTATGGACAAATTTTTTAAATAAACTACAAAATATCAGAAAATATAATCAAAAAGAGTTTATTTTAGAAAAACTAGCTGAACATAAACAAAGATTAATATCTCATCCACTTTGTATGCAAGCAAATATAAAAGATGGTTATGGTGGTATGAGAGAATCTAATATGTTGTTTTGGATAGCAAATGCGATATATGGGGTAAGAAATACAAAAGATCTTATAAATATACATTTTAGTGAAGATGAATATAAAGCATATAGAAGTTCACTAGAGTATGTATTTAGAATTAGAAATGCCTTACATCTAATAGCTAAGAAAAAATTAGATATTATAAATTTTGATATATTGCCAGAGCTTAGTAGTAAACTTGGATTTAAAGATACACCAAGATTAGTAAAAGAACGGCAATGTATGTCTAAACTTTTTGAATCATTACACACAATACATAACTTTTCAGCAAATATAATTAAAAAAATAAGTAGGCTGTATATGTTTGATAAACATAATATATCATTACTTAAACAATCAAGAGTGAAAAAAAATTTATATATATGTAAAAATAAAGTATATACATCATATACAAGAAAACCAATAACATTGCAACTTTTATTAGAAGAGTTAAATAGCCTAAATGATAGTGTAAATAAATTTGATAACTCTTATAAATATTTTGCAAAAAATACTATACTTCCAAAACAAAATACAAATAAAATAAAATATGAGATAAAAAAACTTATTTCAAAACAAAATTTATATGCAATATTAAAAATGCTTTACAATGCACAACTATTTTTAGTAGTATTTCCAAGTTCTAAAAAGATATTAAATCAACCTCAATTTGATGGATATCATATTCATCCTGTTGATATACATAGTTTAAATGCTCTAAAATTTATAGGTCAAATAAAAGATAATTTTGTGTTAAATACATACAATGCACTTAGTTCAAATGATAGAGCATTATTAAATTTTGTGACATTATTTCATGATTTTGGAAAGGGTAGAAATAAAGAGCATTCACTTGTAGGTGAGATAATATTTAAAAATGCAGCAAATGATTTATCTTTGAAAAAAGAGGATATTAATGATGGTTGTATAATAATAAGACACCATAATTATATGTCTTATGTAGCTACAACTCAAGATATATATTCTCAAAAAGTTATTTTAGCATTTACTGCACTTCTAGGAAGTAAAAGGATTTTAGATATATTATTTTGTTTAACATATGGTGATATAAACTCTGTTGGAGATAATATATACAATAGTACAAATGCTTCACTTTTAAGAGAACTTTATTTACAAAGTATTGTTGCTTTAGAAAATAAACTATTACTAGAAGATAGTACAAGAAGAGTTAAAAAAGAAAATGCAATAAAAAATAATCCTTTATTTAAAGCACAATCTAAATTGATGCAAAAAAGGATATTAAAAATAGAATCAAATCAACTGTTTTTAATATATAAAGCACAAGATATTATAAATATAGCAATAGATGCTAAAGATGTGTTTGATATCTCTTATAAAATAGAAAATATAGATCAATTAACAATTAAAATAATAAAATTAATTCCAGTTAATTTAGGTTATTTATTAGGGAAACTTAGTTTTTTAAATATTAGTGGGATGCATATCTTTAAACTTTATGATAATAAAAAATATTTCGATATCACATTTTCACAAAAAGTTGATGAGGTAGATATACCATTTATAGAAGAGATCATAAAAAACTCAATAGATATGACTAAGGAATTTAATTTTATAAAACCTATTATTAAAAAAAATGAGATTCAAATAGATTTAGATCATAGTGAAGAGTTAGCTCAAATACAAATTACAACAAAAGATCAAAAGGGGTTATTTGCATATATTGCACATATTTTTGACAAGTTTAATGTTGAAATACAAAGTGCAAAAATAAATTCAAGAAATAATAAAGCAAATGATTTAATACTTGTAGAAAAAAATGGTAATTTTGTACCAAATAAAGATGAGATAATTAAGCTTCTAGTTGAAGCTTAATTATTATGAAAATGTATCAGAAAATAGATTTTTCATTAAGTCGTATTTGTAGAAGAACTACTACTACTTCCATAACCAATACTTAAAAGTGAGATACCTATTAATAAAGATATCTTTTTTTTGTTGTATTTTAACATTTAATTATCCTTTCATATGTTTTATATGGAAAGTATAATTAATATTTATGAATTATATATGAATAGGATTAATTTTTTTTAGTTACAAAAGCAATATTATTAAGGTTGTTTAGTTGTAAAATATCTAAAAGTTCTATAACTTTATTGTATGGAACATCTTTACTTATATTTATCATTATAGCTTGTTTTTTATTGGTTATTTTTTCTAGTTTTATTTGAAGTTGAGTAATAGTAAGTATTTTTCCCATATAAGCTAGAGATTTTTTATTTAGTTCTATGTTAATACTTTTTTTATCTACTATTTTAGTAGTTGAGTTTGAATTTGGAAGCTCTAGTTTTAAAACAGTATTATCTTTTTTAAAAGATGAAGTTATTATAAAAAATATCAAAAGTATAAAAACTACATCAATAAGTGGTGTTAGGTCAGGGCTTAGATATTCAAATCGTCTTTTCATATTATATGTTTTCTAAAATTTTATTATTTATCTCTAGTTCATTTTTATATATCACACCTATATAATAATTATAAAATATATAGTGTGGTATTGATACAATAAGTCCAACTACAGTAGTAATAAGTGCTAAGGATATATTACTTGAAAATAAAGTTGGGTCATTAAGCCCAACTTTTGATATAGTATCAAAAGATAAAAGTATACCAAGAACGGTTCCTAATAATCCAAGAAGTGGTGATATTGTAGCAATAGATTTAATAGTTGTTAGTCCAAATTCATAATTTTTTGTTTGTGATTGAATTAACTCATCAATATGTGATTCAAGATTGTAGTTTTCACTTATCTTATCACTTATAGTGTCCACTATTTTATCTTGGTCTTTTTTCATAGAAAATATATTTATAATTTTTAATATTATTAGAGAAAAACCTATTATATTAATAAAAATAAGTATATATACAATTATGCCACCATCATTTAAAAATGTATTTATATTCATTTGATTCCTTTATCTTAATTCATACTTTACAAATATTTTGATTAGAGTTGGCTTGTTTGGTCTTGGATAATCTTCATAAGCTTGATATATTGTGTCAATTGTGTTATCATCTAACATAAAATATCCACTACTTTTACTAATCATAACATCTTTTATAGTTCCATTTGGATGTAGTATAAATTCTATTACATTTAGCCCATCTTGACCTGCTTGAGCACTAAGCATTGGATATGTTAAAAATCTTTTTGTAATTGCACCTATATCTTTTATATTTTTTATTAAAAATAGTTTTGTTTGCTTATCAAATTTATTAAAATCTTTTCCATATAGATCAATATATCGCTTTGTTTTCTTATCTAGTTTCTTTTTAGTATCTTTTTTATTAAAATCAGATATTGATACTTTAGGTAATACTGGCTTAGCTTCAGTTTCTTTTTTTATAGCTTTTTTATTAACTTCTTTTTTTGTAATCTTCTTAATTTTTTGTTTTTTAACAATTTTCTTTTTGAGAACTTTTTTTACTTTATTTTCTTTTTTGATACTTTTAGGTTTTATATTTTTCTTTATTACTTTTGGTTGTAATTGAATATATTGTATTTTTGATATATTAGAATCTATATTTTTATATGATTTTATTTGTTGTATATTTTTATTGCTTTTTATAAAATAAAAATACAAAGATGTATGTATTAATATTGATATTAAAAAAGCAAAAAAATATTTCAACTTTATCCTTTAGATTGCTTCTTCGTCTGTTTCACCAGTTCTTATTCTAATAACTTGCTCTATATCAGATACAAATATTTTTCCATCACCAATTTTACCAGTTTTGGCTGCATTTATGATAATCTCAATTGTTTTATCAACATTTGAAGCATCTACAATAAGATCAATTTTAATTTTTGGTAAAAAATCTACTACATATTCAGCACCTCTATATAGTTCTGAATGACCTTGTTGTCTTCCATAACCTTTTACATCGTTTATTGTCATACCTGTTATACCAGCTTCTGCTAAAGCTTCTTTTACATCATCTAATTTAAATGGTTTTATTATTGCTTCTATTTTTTTCATATTTTATTCCTTAAAATGATCTTTTAAATTCTGGATATGCTTCTAATCCACACTCATTAACATCTAAACCTTCAGTTTCTGTATCATTACTTGGTCTTAATGGTATAATCTTATTAATAATAAATAATACTATATATGAACTTATAAAAGCAAATATAGCTACAACCACTATACCTTTTAATTGATCTAGTATTAATTTATCTGTAAATATTCCAACAGCTAAAGTTCCCCAAATACCATTTACAAGGTGTACACTTAAAGCTCCAACTGGATCATCAAGTTTAAGTCTATCAAATAATGGAACTGCAAATACAACAAGCAATCCACCAATAGCACCTATTAAAATTGGTGTATATATATCGTATAAATCAGGACCAGCAGTTATTGCAACAAGTCCCCCTAAAGCACCATTTAAAACCATTGTAATATCTAGCTTACCATATTTTAATTGCATCATAATACCAACTATTATAGCTCCACTTAAACCTGCTGTATTTGTATTTAAAATAGTAAGGGCAACAGTGTTTGCACTATCTACACTTGAAATAGAACCAACACTTCCACCGTTAAATCCAAACCAACCAATCCATAATAAAAATGCACCTAAAGTTACAAGTGGTATATTAGATGCTGGTATTACTTTTACTGCTCCAGATTTTGTATATCTTCCTTTTCTTGATCCGATTATAAATAAAGCTGCAAGTAATGTCCAACCTCCTGTTGAATGGATAACTGTAGAACCAGCTAAATCATACATATTTAAATCTAGTGCTGTTCCAGCTAAAATATTAGCTCCCCAAGATATATTAACAACAAGTGGATAAATGATTGAAGACATAATAATTGCAAATATTGCAATAGGTAAAATTTTTACTCTTTCACTAACTCCCGCAGACATAATATTGATTACTTTTCCTACAAATGCCATTTGAAATAAAAATGCAGCCCAAGAACTCATTGAATCTGAACCAAAATCACCAAATGCTACATCATATCCATAAAGTAAAAATGCCATAGATGCAACAGCATAAATCATAGTATTCATCATCAATACAGATGAAACATTTTTTGTTCTAACCAATCCAGCTTCAAGCATAGCAAAACCTGGAACCATAAATATAATCAATACAAATGCAAAAAGTGCAAAAAATGTATCAATTACAAAAGCTATATCAGCGTTCATATTATTTTCCTTAATTTTAAAGTATATAATTATAGTAAATTACATGGAATTGGTAAAGTAAAAAGCTGTATATATTATATACACTAAATAATAAGAGGAATCTCTAATTCTGTAACATTATCTTTTTGATAAATATTTATTAAACTATTATTATTAATTTGAAAATTATCAAAATTAATACGAGATTCGGAATTGAATTTCATATAAATAATATGATATTTCTTTTTATTAATAATCTCATATTCACCAGTTTTTAAAGCTACTTTTAATATAAGGTGCTTATCATTTTTTACTTCACTAAATATATGATTTAAAATAAGTAAAAATTCATTTATATCAATTTTTAATTCAGGTATAGATACATCGAAAATTTCTTGAATTTTAAGATTTGATTGTAATAAAGATGTATTTCTTGAAAGTGTAATAAGTGTATAAATATTAGACATATGATAATTACTATCTATATTTATATTTTTACTAGGTTCTACTTCTTTATAAAGTCTAAGAGCTATCTTTTCATCATCTAAATATCCAACCATTATTGCATAATAGGTTTGTTTTTTATATTTTATATTTATAAATTTACTTGCAAAACCAAAATTTTGACTAGCATTTTGTAATGCTAACTCATACAACTCTTTAGGTGTTACAAAGTTAAATAAATACTCAGCCTCTTTATTGAAATTTATAAGTTTTCCAGATGAAGAAAACAATATATAAGGGTTTAAATCGTCATCTAATAGTTGTTCGTAAAACTCTTCCATCTTATGCTCCAAAATAATAATCTAATTTTTTTCTTAATGTTATTCTATTAATACCTAATTGATTTGAAATTTTTAGCTGAGATTTAAAAGCTTTTTTAGAGGCATTTAAAAGTGGTATTTCAAATAAACCTAATAGATCTTTATATGTTTTGTCTTTTTTTATCTCTTCATATAAATACTCTTCAAATGATTTCATAAGTTCATTATCATTAAGTGAACTATTAAAAATAGATTTAAAAATAGATTTTTTTAATGAGATACCATTTTGACTTAGATCATAAGTTATTTTTTTAGAATCTACATTTATATTATCACTTAATTCTTTAGCTTCTTTTATATACATTTTACTAATATATTTAAAATCTTCACTACTTGAAGTAAGTTTTGGTATTTGTATTTTTACAGCAAAACTACTAGTATATTCATTGCTATCTATAAGAGTAGTGGCTATAATCTTTATATCTTTACAATTAAATAAAAATTCATTTTTATTTAAAACATTTTGTAGATCATAGATAATAAGTGTTTTATAGTGAGAAAGATTTATTTTTTTATTGTTTATTAAATCTTCAAGTAATAATGCATCAAAAGATTGAACATCTTTAGTTATCTCTTTTGTTAGAAGTTTTTTACCTAAGCCAACTTCTCCAATGATTAAAATATTTACAGGTAAATTTACGGCTAAAAGTGCTGATTGTAGTATATTTTTTGTTTTTTCAGATTTTGATATAAAACTATTCATAAAGACATCCTAAATAATTTAAGGATAGCGCTAAAAATTAATATTATTCTTAGATGAATCCTTTATATAATAATATCATAACTTGTATATAAATTAAACAATGTTCTTTATTCATCCCTTAAGTTTTAATTTGTTATCATTAAGATATATCAAAACATAGGATAAACATGTTAAAAAAATTAATTATTTCGATACTATTATTTACTGGTTTATTGTTCGCTAACCCAATAGCAGTATTGGAAACAACACAAGGTAATATTGAATTAGAGTTATTCCCAGAAGTTGCACCAAAAGCAGTAGAAAATTTTACTACGCATATTAAAAATGGATATTATGATGGAATTATATTTCATAGAATTATAAAAAACTTTATGATTCAAGCTGGAGATCCAAGTGGAACAGGAAGAGGTGGGAAATCTATATGGAATAAACCATTTAAAGATGAAATTTCAGCTGATTATAGTTTTAGTAAAGCGGGTATTTTAGCAATGGCTAATAGAGGTCCAAATACAAATGGAAGTCAGTTTTTTATAACTACAAAAGAGACACCATGGTTAAATGGTTCATATACTATTTTTGGAAAAGTAAAAGATAAAGCTTCATATGATGTTGTAAAAAAACTTGAAAGTGTAAAAACAGGATATGCTGATAAACCAATTGAAAAACAACAAATAATAAAAGCATATATAAAATAGATTATGATAACTTCTTTACTAGGTAAGCTAAAACCAACTCCAAATAATTTTTTAAAAGAATTAACTAAAACAGAATTTAATAAAGAGATATTAGAAACTTTATTAGCAAGTAATAAATTTAGTATTAATTATTTAGATAAAAATAATGACACATTTTTAAATTTATCCATTTTAAAAAATAAAAATAAATCTGCACAATGGCTTATTGATAATGGTATAGATGTTACAATAAAAAATAAAAATAATTTAGATTCTATTAATATTGCAATATTAAAAGATAATCATATAATATTAGAGTATATATTAAAAAATCGTAATGTAGATATCAATCAATTAGATTCTGAACAAAGAACACTTTTGCAAAATGCTGTAATTCAAGGTCAGAAGAAAATAGCAAGTGTATTAATCAAATATGGTGCAGATGTAAATAATATTGACAAAAATAATAGAAATGTTGTATTTGATGCAATTTCATATGGTGATGAAAGTATTATTGATATGATACTTGGTATGGAAGATATCGATTTAAATGTTGTAGATAACAATAGTGAGACAATACTTCATAAACCTGAAATTCAAAATAATAAAGAGTTATGTAAAAAATTAATAAAAAATGGGGCAGATCCAACAATATGTGATTTAGAAGGTAAAAACTTTTTGTGTGATATGGCACTAAAAGGTATGGAGGGGATAGATCTTATTGATATAGCTGTTGAAAATGGTTATAGTTTAAATTCACCTGTTAAAAATAATAATACTATATTAATGGAAGCATTAGCTGTATTTTATAAACTTCCTGAAGGTGAAGAAAATAGAAGAAAATCATTGCTAAGTATGGCTAGTTCATTAGTGCAAAAAGGTGTTGATGTAAATGCTTTAAATGAGTATGGAGAAAATGCTTTATTTGATGCAGTAAGAAGTGGAAATTATGAAACATGTTTGTTCCTAATAGAAAATAATATAAATATTAATAAACAAAATAGATTAAAACAAACACCATTATTACTTGCTTGTTATAAAGGTATTACTTATTTAGATATTATATTATTACTTCTTCATAATGGTGCAAATCCTACTATTAAAAATGAATTAAATCAAGATGTATTAGAGATATTAAATCAATTAATTTTACATGTGAGAAATTATAAAATATTAAAAAATAGTTTTATATTGATGTATCTTAATCCAGAAGGTCAGTATCTACTAGTCTTAAAAGAGGTTTTAGAAAACTCAAAATTTAATATGAAAAGGCTTGATTCTTTTCATCAACCACTATTTTTTAATGCTATTTTATTTGGTGATTATGAATTGTTTAAACTCTATATAGTAAATGGTTTTGATATAAATCAAAAAAATAAAAAAGGTTTAAATATATTTTATGTATATGTTAATTTTGTATTTACTATAAATAGATATTTTGAAAAATTTAGAAGTATGCTTATTAGATTAATACAAGAAAAAGTTGATGTAGGTGTTATTGATGATTCTGGAAAGAGTATATTTTCAAAAGTAATAAAAGAAGATACAAATGCAAGATTATATGAAGACCTATTAGATGTATGTAGATTTAAATATGATTCACAAGATAATCAAGGTAGAACATTTATGCACTATGCAGTGTTAAATAAAAATGTAGATATTGTAAGATTAATACATACAAAAAATCAAGAAGTGGTAAATATAAGTGATAATTATGGACTATTACCTGTTACTTATGCAGCATTAATGGGATATTTTAGTATTGTTGAATATATTTTAACAAATAATAATATTTATATAACATCATCTAAATTGATACCAACAATAGTGAAGAAAAAATTTGCACCAATGGTAAAAAAATTAGATAATTTAAAAACAATGACAAGTGATTCAGATATGTTAAGAAAAATAACAATTTTAACAGATCAAATAAAAACAGATTTAAAAATAGAGTAAAGAGAAAAAATGAAATTAATAATAAATGGTGAAGAAAAAATAGTTGATAATAATAAATCAATCAAGCAAATAATGGTAGATTTAGAGATTATAGATAAAGTTATGGCATGTGCAGTTAATATGGATGTTGTAAAAAAAGATGAGTGGGATAATTTTATCCCTAAAGAAAATGATAAAATTGAGTTACTTCAATTTGTGGGTGGTGGTTGATTTAGTCAATCTCTACATAATCTTGATGTGTAATTACAAAATAGTGTAATAAATAGCTTACATCAAGAGCATTAAATATCTCAAACTCTTTTAGATATTCTTTTGAAAAATCTTTTTCAATCTTATCATAACAAAGTGATACTATTTTATTTACCTCTTTTTGAAGAGGTTCAACATTGTAAGTAAATAAAAATTGTGGAAAAAAATCTTTTTGCTTTGGTATTATAAACGACCATGAGTTTTTGTAAAATTTTAATAGTATAAGTACTTCTATACTATCCCATGTTATATCTTCAAGTTCTTCTCTTTCTAGAAGTATCAAATTTAGATTTTTATATTTATCTACTATTTTAGGTATAACAGAATATATTTGTTCATCATTAAGATTTTCTATATACTCAGGTAAGTTTAAATTTTTTGGATCACTTTTATCAAAAGTATATAAAGAGTTTTTAAATCTAGCACTTTTAAATTTTTTTTGATTTTTAGCTATTAAACACATCATATAAAATCTTTTATTTTTTTAAACTATTTACAACAACTGCGATAGCAAAACCACCATCATGAGTAATACTTAAACTTGTTGATTTAATATTAAATTTTTTTCTTATATGTTTTTTATATTTTAAGATAGGTTGACCAGATTTTAATTTTTTAATTTTTATATCAAAGAAACTACAATTTTTTCCAATACCTGTTCCTATAGCTTTTGATGCAGCTTCTTTTGCAGCCCAAAATCCAGCATATGAAGATACATTTTTTGCTAAAGATATCTCTTTAGGAGTTAAAAACTTTTTTAAAGCTTTTTGATCCCATCTTTGTATCATTTTTTCAATTCTAGAAATTACAGTTATATCAATACCTACCATAGTTAAGCCTTTAAATTTTAGTTAAATATCTTTCAAGTATAATTTTAGCAGCAAGACAGTCAATTCTACCATCTCGTTTATATTTTATCTCACCTTTGATTAAATCTTCAGCTTCAATAGAACTCATATTTTCCTCTTGAAATTCAATATCACCTTGAAATTTTAAAAGTTTTACAAAATGTTGTATCCTTCTTTGCATCTCATCACTTGCACTTGGAAGTCCAACTATTAATGTATCGATCTCCCATGAAGATAAAAAACTATCTACATCATTTGCTGCTTGATTACGATTTTTTCTTAAAATCACAGGAGCAGGAGTTACTATACCCATTGCTAATGATGTTGCTACACCAATTCTTTTTAGACCTATATCTATACAGGCATATTTAATATTTTTATTCATAATTTATTATAGCATATATTATTAAATGATATGATATAATCTTTATATAAAAAATATAAAATTATTATAGGGATTTAAATGTCAAATAAACAAATATTAAAAAATACAAATGCAAAACTATTAGATGAATTTAATGCTTCAATTATGTTTGATAAAGAACTTTATTCGCAAGATATAAAAGGAAGTATTGCTCATAGTAAGATGTTAGCATTACAAGGTATTATTAGCAATGAAGATCAAAAATTAATCGAAGATGGACTTTTACAAGTAAAAGATGAGATAGAATCAGGAGATTTTACTTGGAGTTTAGAGTATGAAGATGTTCATATGGCAGTAGAAAACAGATTAACTCAAATTATAGGTGATGCTGGAGGAAGATTACACACAGCTAGAAGTAGAAATGATCAAGTTGCAACTGATTTTACACTTTATGTTCAAGAGAAAACTTTAAATATAAATGAAAAAATCAAAACATTTATAACTACACTTGTTAATATAGCTTCAAAACATAGTGCAACACTTATACCAGGAATGACTCATCTTCAACATGCTCAACCTATTAACTTTGGATACCATATGTTAGCATATGCAAATATGTTTAAAAGAGATTATGAAAGATTTGAAAGTTCATATATTAGAAATAATAAATGTCCATTAGGATCTGCAGCACTTGCTGGAACTCCACATAATATTGATAGATTTAAAACTGCTGAACTTTTAGGATTTGATGAACCAACTTTATGTGCATTAGATACATCTTCAAATAGAGATTTTGCATTAGAGATATTATTTAATATATCTACAATGATGATGCATATAAGTAGACTAAGTGAAGAGCTTATTTTATGGTCATCTTATGAATTTGGATTTGTAAAAATGAGTGATGAATATGCAACTACATCTTCAATAATGCCACAAAAGAAAAATCCAGATGTTCCAGAACTTTTAAGAGGTAAAACTGGAAGAACATTTGGAAATCTTATGAGTTTACTTACAGTTATGAAAGGTTTACCATTAGCTTATAATAAAGATACTCAAGAAGATAAAGAGGGTGTATTTGATAGTGTTAAGACTGCTGAAATTTCACTTGATATTATAAATGCAGTGATGGATACTCTTATTATAAATATAGAAACTATGGAAGATGCTTGTAAAATAGGACACTTAAGTGCTACAGATTTAGCTGATTATTTAGTACAAAAAGTAAATATGCCATTTAGAACTGCTTATTATATCACAAAAGATGTAGTAGCAATGTCTAACAGTTTAAATAAAGATATGAGTGAATTAACTCATGATGAGATAAAAAAATCAAGTAAAGAATTAGAAAATATAAGTGAAGATATAGTTGATTATTTAAATCTTAGAAACTCTATGAATGCCAGAACTAGTTTTGGTGGAACAAGTACGGAACAAACTTTAAATCAAATAGATATATTTAAAGATTGGCTAAATACAAAATAAAGGATAAAAAATGAAGCACAAAATTTTAGTTGTTGATGATAGTAAAACAATATCAATGGGGCTTAAAAATACTATAGAGTCTCAATTAGGGTTAGAAGTTTATACAGCAGCTTCACAAAAAGAGTGTGCTGATTTACTGCTTGAACATAAAGGTAAATTTGATTTAGCCTTACTTGATAGAGGTTTACCAGATGCTCCTAATGGGGAGGTTGTATCTTTTGTAAATAAGTTTAAAATACCATCTTTACTTCTTACAGGTACAAAATTACAAAAAGATGATGAGATATTTAAAAATTCAAATTTAATAGATTATATTATTAAAAATGGTGCATATGCAATTGATTATTCAGTAGGAGTTGTAAAAAGATTTATAAGGAATTCAAAAGTTGAAGTTTTGGTTATTGATGATTCAAAAACATTTGCATTAAAAATGCAAACATTATGTAAAAAATATAATCTTAATGCAATAGTAAATTATGGAGCAAGAGAAGCATTAGAAACACTAAAACAACGACCAAATATTAAGCTTGTATTGGTTGATTATAATATGCCAGGTATGGATGGTTTAGAATTTACTATGGAGGCTAGAAAAACTTATAAAAAAGATGAAATAGCAATTATTGCTTTATCTGGAATGAGTGAAAAAGAAGTAGTAGAGAGTTTTTTAAAGTATGGAGCAAATGATTTTTTATATAAGGACTTTTCAAATGAAGAGTTTTTTGCAAGAATAAATTCAAATATTGAGGTATTAGAGTTATTTGAAGTAACACAAGACAAAGCAAAAAAAGATTATTTAACAGGATTATTTAATAAAGATTACTTTTTCAATGCAGGAGAAGAGGTTTATGAAAGAGCAAAGAAAAAACATGAGCTGTTAGCAGTGGTACTAATAGAGATAAATGAATTTGATACTATTAATGAATCATATGGTCATGAAATAGGAGATGAAGCTAATATATTTTTAGCAAATTTACTACTTGAACATATAAATAAAGATTCAATTATAGCTAGATTTGGAGGAGGGCAATTTGCCATTTTATATAAAAATAGAGCATATGCTGAGATATATCAAACATTTGATGAATTAAAAGATATTATAAAAAATAGTTTTTTTGAAGTAAATGAAGATAAATATAGTTTTACAGTTAGTATTGCTGCTAATATTGATTTTGATAATTCTTTAGAATATATGGTTGATTTAGCTGATGAAACTTTAGAAAATATCAAATTTAAAAAATTAGATAGAGTAGTTATTAATTCATAAGTATAATTAAGAATTAATTTTAAGTAAATTATGTTAGAATATAACAATTAAAAAAAATAAAGGATTTTATTGAACTGCATTGGTTTTAAAAAAGATGGTCAAATATATGACCTTCAAACTGCGTCAGCTTTGAATATACAAGGCGAAGAGATACTTGCATCTAGTACAAAAGATGGATTAGAGATATTAAGACACTCAACAGCACACCTTATGGCTCAAGCTATTAAAGAATTATACCCTACAGCACAATTTTTTGTTGGACCTGTTGTTGATGAGGGGTTCTACTATGATTTTAAAGTAGATACACCTATTAGTGATAGTGATCTTAAAACTATTGAAAAAAAGATGAAAGATCTTGCAAAAAAGAAATATGATATTGTAAGGCATGAGATTAGTAAAGATGAATTTTCTAAAAAGTTTGCAAATGATCCATTAAAACAAATGGTATTAGAAAAAATTACAGATGATGTTTTAACTACATATACACAGGGTGATTTTGAAGATCTTTGTCGTGGTCCACATATGCCAAATACAAAAGATATTAGAAACTTTAAGCTACTAAGAGTAGCTGGGGCTTATCTTGGTGGTGATGAAAAAAATGAGATGATTACTAGAATATATGGTATATCTTTTTTTGAAAAACAAGAGTTAAAAGATTATATCACTATGATGGAAGAAGCTGCAAAAAGAGATCATAGAAAACTTGGAAATGATTTAAAATTATTTACATTTTCAGATGAAATTGGTGCTGGACTTCCTTTATGGTTGCCAAATGGTGCTAGACTTAGAGGTAAGCTAGAACAGATCTTGTATAAAGCACATAGAATGAGAGGTTATGAACCAGTTCGAGCACCTGAGATTTTAAAAGCACAAGCTTGGGTAAAATCAGGACATTATGCAAACTATAAAGAAAATATGTACTTTACTGAGATTGAGGGTCAGGAATATGGAATAAAACCTATGAACTGTGTAGGACATATTCAAATATTTAAAGATGATTTAGTATCATATAAAGATCTTCCAATGAAGTTTTTTGAATATGGAGTTGTTCATAGACATGAAATGAGTGGTACAATGCATGGATTATTTAGAGTAAGAGAGTTTACTCAAGATGATGCACATATTTTTTGTACACCAACACAAGTAAAAGAAGTTATTATTGAAGTTCTTGAATTTGTTGAATCATTAATGAAGTTTTTTGATTTTGAATATGAGATGGAAGTTTCAACTAGACCTGAAAAAGCAATTGGTGATGATGCATTTTGGGAAGCTACTACACAAGGTATCAAAGATGCACTTGATGAAAATGGTTATTCTTATGGTATTGATGAAGGTGGTGGAGCATTCTATGGACCTAAAATTGATATTAAAATATTAGATGCAATTGGAAGAAAATGGCAATGTGGTACTATTCAAGTAGATATGAATCTACCTGAAAGATTTGATATTGAATATACAACAGCAGAAGATACAAAAGAGAGACCAGTGATGATCCATAGAGCAATACTTGGTTCTTTTGAGAGATTTATTGGTATTTTAACTGAGCATGTTGCTGGAGAATTTCCATTCTCTATTGCACCAACTCAAGTATCAATTATACCAATTGCAGATACACATAATGACTATGCAAAACAACTACAAAAAGAGCTTCAAGAGTTAGAAATAGATTCTAATATTTTCAATAAAAATGATTCTTTAAATAAAAGAATCAGAAATGCTGAAAAACAAAGAGTTCCTATGATAGTTGTTATTGGTGATGATGAAGTGGCAAACTCTACTATAGCTTTAAGAGATAGAAGAGCAAGACAAAGAAGTGAAATGACTAAGAGTGAATTCTTAGAAATATTAAAAAATAAAAAACAAGAGGATAAAATTTGAGTTTTAAAGATAAAAAGAAAAAAGACACAGTATTGATGAACGAAGATATTCGTTTTAAAGAAGTTAGATGTAACAGCGAAGAGGGAACACATGGAATAATAAGTTCAAGAGAAGCTCAAGCATTAGCTGATGAAGCTGGTCTTGATCTTGTTTGTATTGCTCCAGATGCTAAACCTCCTGTTGTAAAAATTATGGATTATGGTAAATTTAAATACCAACAAGAAAAAAAGAAAAAAGAAGCAAGAAAAAATCAAAAAGTGATCGTAACTAAAGAGATTAAACTTTCTGTTAAAATTGCTCAAAATGACATTAACTACAAAGTAAAACATGCAAGAGAGTTTATTGAAGCTGGAAATCATGTTAAATTTAGAGTATTCTTAAGAGGTAGAGAGATGTCAAATTGGAAAGCAGGAGCAGAAGTACTTAACTCTGTTTGGCCTATGATTGAAGATATTGCTCAAAAAGAACATGAACCTAAATTTGAAGGTAGATATGTAAATATGTTAGCTGTGCCAAAAAAGAAGGAAAAACATTAACATAAAATAAACTTCCAATTTATTGGAAGTTTAATCTAAAAAAGAAACTTGGTTTTTACCATTCTTTTTAGAATTATAAAGAGCTTTATCTGCTCTATTTAAAGATTTATCAAAATTCTTTTCTCCATCATTAACAATAGAAACACCTACACTAATTGTGTAAGAGATCTTATTATTATCTATAGCTACTACTTGATTTTCTACATCTTTTCTTATATTTTGGGCTAAGTTTATTGCATTTTCTTTACTTGTATTTGGAAGTATTATAACAAACTCTTCTCCTCCAAATCTAACAGCTATATCGCTTTGTCTGGTACTTTTTATGAGAATATTAGCTAAAGATACTATTACATCATCACCTATTGCATGACCATAATTATCATTTATACTTTTAAAGTTATCTATATCGATCAATACAACACTAATGGTACTTTTTAATCTAGTTGATATATTTATTAAATGTGAAGTTATATCTTTTAGATATCTTCTATTAAACAGATGTGTAAGTGGATCTTTATTTGCAAGTTCTATTAATTTTTCTGTTCTTAATTTTAACTCTTTTTCTAATATATTGTTATGATTATTTAATGTTTGTATTATATTTTGAGTATTTATTATACTTAAACTTATAAAATAACTTGACATTGATATAAATTCCCTATCACTTTTAGTAAAAGCGATTAAATTTCCATCTTGATCTTTTTTATTTATCAATTGTATTACACCAATAGGATTATGATTTGTACCAGTTACAAGTGGTGCTGTTAATATTGATTTTGTTTTATAATTGTTTAATGCATCAAAATTTTTAGTAGATAAAAAATCAAATTTTGAACATGAATATACATCATCTACTGTAATTATTTTATTTTTAAGTATCGATTCAACAGATATGGTTGTACTATTATCTTGAATTTTAAATCTTAATTGACTAAACTCATTTTTAATTTTATCAATTTTATTTTGACAGAATGTATCATTTTGAAATATTGTAGAAATTATATCATCTCCATCTTTGAGATATATAGTTCCAGCATCACATGATGTGATTTTTCTTGAATATGATAAAATATTATGTAACAACTTATCAATATCTTCGTGATAAAAATCTTTCATCTCTTCTAGACTAATAAGTTTTAAATTATTTTCCATTTACAACCTTTGTAAAATATTATACAGTTCTTCAACTTCAGAGAATATAAATTCTTAACAATTTGTATAACACTTTTAATTAAAATTATTTAAATTTATATTTTAATTAGATTTTAGCTATAATAGCAAAAATTATATATGTGAGAGAAAAATGGCACAAACAATAACAGAAAAAATATTCAGTGAGCATGTAGGGAAAAAAGTATATGCTGGTGAGATAGTAAGAAGTCCAATTGATATGGTAATTGGTAATGATATTACAACACCAATATCAATAAAAGCATTTGAAGAGAGTGGTGCAAAAAAATTAGCAAATCCTAATGGATTTTCAATAGTTCTTGATCACTTTATCCCTGCAAAAGATATAGCTTCTGCAAATCAAGCAAAAATATCTAGAGATTTTGCAGCAAAACATAATCTAAAACATTTCTTTGATGAAAAAGATATGGGTATTGAACATGCACTTTTACCAGAAAAAGGTCTAGTAATACCAGGTGATGTAATTATTGGTGCAGATTCTCATACATGTACTCATGGAGCATTAGGTGCTTTTAGTACAGGTATGGGTAGTACAGATTTAGCATTTGCTATGATTACTGGTGGAAACTGGTTTAAAGTACCTCAATCAATTAAAGTTGAATTTACAGGTAAACCAGCACCATTTATAACTGGAAAAGATTTAATACTTGAAATTATTAGAATCTTAGGTGTTGATGGAGCATTATATAAAACTCTTGAGTTTACAGGTGATAGTATTCAATATTTATCAATGGATGACAGATTTAGTCTTTGTAATATGGCTATCGAAGCTGGAGCAAAATCTGGAATAGTTGCAGTTGATGATGTAACAAGAGAATTCTTAGATGATAGAGCAAAAGTAAATGGATCATTAAGAGATACTCCAAAAGAGCATTATAGTGATGAAGATGCATCATATTGTCAAGTTATTAAAATTGATGTTGCTAAATTAGAACCAGTTATTGCATATCCATTTTTACCAGAAAATGGTAAGAGTGTAAGTACTGCGGTTGCTGATAATATAAAAGTTGATCAAGTATTTGTAGGTTCTTGTACAAATGGAAGATTAAGTGATTTAAAAATTGCATCTGAAATTTTAGATGGTAAAAGAGTAGCTCCTCATACAAGAATGATTGTAACTCCAGGTACTCAAATGATTTTAAGAGAAGCGACAAAATTAGGTTATATAGATAAACTAGTAGATGCAGGTGCAGTTGTATCAAATCCTACTTGTGGAGCATGTTTAGGTGGATATATGGGAATATTAGGTGATGAAGAGGTTTGTATCTCTACAACTAATAGAAACTTTGTAGGTAGAATGGGAAGTAGAACTTCAAAAGTATATTTATCTAACACAGCAGTAGCCGCAGCTAGTGCTATTAGTGGATATATTACTGACCCTAGAAGCTTATAAGAATGCTAGATATACCATGTGTTATTTTAGCAGGTGGTAAAAGTAGTAGAATGGAAGAGGACAAATGTTTTCTTCCATTTAAAAACAAAACTCTTATAAAATATCAATACGATAGACTAAATCAAATATTTAAAAATGTTTATATATCAAGTAAAGTAGATAAATTTAATTTTCCTTGCAAACTTATATTAGAAGATAATAATATATTCTCTCCTATGGTTGCTCTTAAAACTATATTAAATAGATTTGATAAAGTATTTATAATTAGTGTAGATACACCAAATATAAGTGAATCTAGTATAAAAAAACTTATTAATAGCTCAAATGATTTTGATATAACAATAGCAAAAACAAAAGATGAAAAAATACATAATTTATGTGGAATCTTTAAAAATAGTATTGATCATAAAATTGAAGAGATGATAAAAGATAACAATCATAAAATTGGATTTTTAATAAAAAGTGTAAATAGTAATATTGTAGATCGATTTACTAATGATGAGTTTGTAAATCTAAATACAAAAGATGATTATTTAAATTTTATTAAATAATATATTATTTATTATATTTTCTTTCATATCTTTGCTTCATAGTAATATTACCTTTTAAACCACCTTGGTGTATATATAAAATATTATTTATGTCTATATTATTTATATTATAAAAAAGTGTTTGCCATCCAACAGGATCGTAAAGAAGATCAAACTCAATATTTGTTTGTTTTTGTAACTCTTGCCAAATATTATATGAACTTAGGTATAACTTTCCAAAGTGAAATTTCTTTTCTTTTTTTAATATTTTAGGATGTATTTGTTTATTTGGTTCTAGTTGTGTAAATTGTTCTACTAAATACTCATCACTACCAACACAAGCACATGTAAGAACTTTTACATCTAAATATTTAGATAAAAATAATGATGTTGTACCAGTTCCACTAGGTAGAAATACTTTTATATCTTTTAGCTTATTATTTTTTATATAACTATTTATCTCATCTGCAAGAATTTTTATACCATATTTTGCTTCACTAATAGCTCCACCTTCATTTATAAAAAGTTCATTCTCTTTTAAATCTAAAGTAGTTTGATTAAAATCTATATCTTCTATTATTTCCATACCATTTTCTAAAGATTCTTTATAGTTTCCATTTGGATTTTCTTTTAAAAAAGTAGGTATATGATCTACATAGTATTTAAAATTCCATTTTTTTAATTTAGCTAATACACTTAAACTATACATTGCATTTGATTGGTTTGAACCATGTGATATAATTGTATCAATTTTAGGAAAATTATTTTTTAAGAAATAATAAAATTTTCTAGCTTTATTACCAGAAAAATTATCATCAAGTAAATCATCTCTTTTTATTAAGAAATTTATATTTTTAAAATTTATTTGTTCTATTGGGGATTTTTGTATTTTTATCATCTTTATCCTAAATTGTATTTTAAAGGATTGATTTGAAGTAAGGTCATAAAAAAAGGTAGATTTTGAATAGGAAGCTTACATTTAGTAAGTGACCGTTCAGAATCTACCTTTTTTTGTGAGATTGCAAGAAAGCAACCTTTAATTTAAAAGCTTATTTTCTAAGCTCTTTAATTTTTGCAGCCTTACCTTTAAGACCTCTAAGGAAGTGAAGTTTTGCTCTTCTAACTCTACCTTTTCTAAGTACTTCTATAGTTTTTAAACTATCAGAATATAGTGGGAATATTCTCTCAACACCAACACCATTTGCACCAATTTTTCTAATTGTAAATGTGTTAGATACACCTTCACCGTGAAGTGCAATTACGATACCTTCGAAATACTGAATTCTAGTTTTAGAACCCTCTTTAATTTCAATACCTAATTTAAGTGTATCACCAGCTCTAAATTGTGGAACCTCTTTAGTTTCAATTTGTGCAGCTTCGAATGCAGCAATATATTTATTTTTCATAAATTTTTCCTTTTATTTTCGGGGTTGCTCTTCAACATTGCCCCATTTTGAGTCTTAAACTATTGTTTAAGATGGTCTGTAGTATTTAGTTTTACAAACAGACAATTCTTTTTTCAAGTTGCGAATTTTAGCATGATTTCCCTTTAAGAATTCTGAAGGTACTTTTAAGTTATCGTATTCTATTGGTTTAGTAAAAGATGGAGCTTCAAGAAGGGTAGATGAGTTTAGATCGTTGTAACTTTCTTCTTCTAAAGAATCATTATTTCCTAATACTTCTGGTACACATCTACTTATTGCATCACTCATAACAAGAGATGGTAATTCTCCACCTGTTAATATATACTCTCCAATACTAAACACTTCAGATGCATATTTTTCTATAACTCTTTCATCAATACCCTCATATCGTCCTGATACAAAAACAATATTTTTTTTATTTGCTAATCTTTTTGCATCATTTTGATTAAACGGTTTAGCAGCAGCAAGGGGAAATATTATATGAGCATCAGGGTATTTTGCTTTTATCTCATCAAGACAATCAAATAATGGTTGAGGAAATATTAGCTGTCCTGCACCTCCTCCACATAAAGTATCATCAACTTTTTTATGTTTATTTTTTGTATAGTCTCTTGGATTATAGCATTCACATGATATTAAATTTTTATCAATTGCTTTTTTTAAAATTGAATCTTTAAAATAAAACTCAATTAGATTTGGAAATAGTGTTACAAATGAAAATTTCAAAATTTAGTTCCTTTTAGTTATAATACCGACATGATAACATTAAAAGACATAGAACAAGCAAAAGATAGATTACAAAATGTAATCCAAAAAACACCATTGGCTTATGCCCCAGTATTGAGTAAATTATTAGATTCTAATATCTATTTAAAAAAAGAAAACCTTCAAATTACAGGAAGTTTTAAAATAAGAGGTGCATTTAATAAGTTAGCTACTTTGAGCAATGAGGAAAAATCTTGTGGAGTAGTAGCTGCAAGTGCAGGTAATCATGCACAAGGTATTGCATATAGTGCAAACTATTTTAATATAAAAGCAACTATAGTTATGCCAGAAGCTACACCACTTACAAAAGTGTCTGGAGTGAGATCTCATGGTGCTGAAGTTATACTTCATGGCGCATCTTATGATGAAGCTTATGAATATGCTTTAACTTATGCAAAAGATAACAACAGCACATTTGTCCATCCATATGCTGATGATAAAGTAATATCAGGTCAAGGAACTTTAGCATTAGAGATATTAGAACAGTTAGATAGTATCGATATTATATTAATACCTATTGGTGGAGGTGGACTTATAACTGGTATGGCAACAGTTATAAAAGAGCTTAAACCAAATGTTAAAATTGTAGGTGTAGTTGCAAGTGGTGCTAATGCTATGAAACAATCATTTGAATCAAATGAGATTAAAACTGTTAAAAAAGTAAAAACAATTGCAGATGGAATAGCAGTAAAAAATGTTATGCCAAAGATGTATGATTATGTAAAAGATGTAGTTGATGAGATTGTAGAAGTTAGTGATAATGAAGTTGCAAATGCAATTTTAACACTAATGGAAAAACAAAAAATAATAGTAGAAGGTGCAGGAGCAACTCCACTTGCTGCTATTTTACATAATAAAATTGATGTAAGAAATAAAAATGTAGTATTGCCTTTAAGTGGTGGAAATATAGATGTATCTATGTTATCATTGATAATAGAAAAAGGTTTAGTAAAATCTGCAAGAAAGATGAATCTAATAATCACACTTATGGATAAACCAGGGACATTAAAAAAACTAACAGATGTATTTGAAAAAGTTGATGCAAATATTGTACAAATTGATTATGATAGAGATTCAGTAAGTTTAGATTTTGGTGAAGCAAATATTACTATTGCACTTGAAACAAAAGGTGAAGAACATCAAGAGCTTTTAAAAGAGCAATTAACTAAAAATGGATATGTATTTAAACAAATATAATATAATTACATATAGTTTTATAAGGTTTTTATAAAAATTATTATAAAATTGCGAAATAATATCTTAAAAAATTAAGAAAAATAGAATTAAAGGGATTCAAATATGGAAGAAAGATTATTTACTTTCCTAGGAAGTATCGGTGGTCATGAGCAAACTTGGTTTGTATTATCACACTTAGCATTAACAGTTGTTATCGTATTTTTAATTGCAAGAATGGCAGTTAGTAAAATACAATTAGTTCCAACAGGTACACAAAATGTATTAGAAGCATATTTACAAGGTGTTATCTCAATGGGTAGCGATAGTATGGGTGAAGAGAATGCTAGAAAATTTATACCATTAATTGCAACACTTGGTTTAGTTATTTTTGTAGCAAATATGATGGGAATTGTTCCTGGTTTTGAATCAGTTACAGGAAATATTAACTTTACATTATCTTTAGCTATTATTGTATTTTTATACTACAACTACTTAGGATTTAAAGAAAATGGACCAGTTTCATACCTTGGACACATGATGGGACCAGTTCCAGCATTAGCTCCTTTAATGTTCCCAATCGAAGTTGTATCACATATCTCTAGAATTATATCTTTAGCATTCAGATTATTTGGATCTATTAAAGGTGATGATATGTTCTTACTTGTACTTCTTATGTTAGTACCTTGGATTGCACCATTGCCTGGTTTCTTCTTCTTATTTGCATTTGGTATATTACAAGCATTTATCTTTATGATACTTACTTATGTATATATCGCAGGTTCAGTAATGATGAAAGAACAAGATCATTAATAGTTGATTAACTCAAATAAAAAGGGGCTTCATTTGAAGCCCCTTTTTTTATGGATATTTTTTTGATATAATCACTTTATGAAATCATATTTAATAACAGATCCAAAATACTTTTCAAATGATACCTCAATCTTTGAAACTACACTTATAAATATACTAAAAACAAAAGAGATTGATTATATATGTTTTAGAGATAAAGTATCTAAAAATTATGAACTCTTAGCAAAAAGATTTGTAGATATATCAAAATCTAATAATATCTCAAATATATTTATAAATTCACACATAGATTTAGCATATAGCTTAAATACCACTGGGGTACACCTAACATCAACTCAATTTGATAAAATAGCATATGCTAAGAGTATGAAGCTTAAAGTGATTGTTTCAACTCATAATGTTGAGGATATAAATAAAGCTATAAAATATAAAGCCGATTATATTACATATTCACCTATATTTAATACTCCAAATAAAGGAGCTGCAAAAGGGATAGATGATTTAAAATATATTACAAACAAATATAAAGATATAAATATATTTGCTTTAGGTGGAATAGTAACTAATTATCATGTAGATATGATAAAAACTACTTCTTCTTATGGATTTGCTTCTATTAGGTATTTTGTAAAATAGAGATTAGCCTAAAGGTGTAGTAATAGTATAAGTAATAAAAAAGGGCTATTGCATTTGCAATAGCCCTTTTTACTAATAAATAGTTTATTTATTAGTAAGTGAATTTGTCACCTGGAATTGCATCATGGTAACCTTCAGTATTTGCAGCCATTTGTAATGGTCTTATAGCAAACACACATGTTCTCCATGCAGCATCTTCAACAGATGTTAAAGTATATTTCTTTTTCTTTAAAAGAGCAACTTCTTTTTTACCAGCTTTTAAAGCTTCTTCAGTAACTTTAATAGCTTTTGAATTAGTAACACCAAATCTCATAAATTCAATATCATTTTTAACTGCTATTGGATTAAATTTCTTAGCAGTTTCTAATAATGCTTTTGATCCAAGTTTTGGATTACATACTGTTTTTACATCTAATGATGCAGCTTCTTTAATAGAACCTGTACTTGTATTTCCTCCAGCACAACCAAGTAGCGTAAATGCTACAGTTGATGCTAGTGCTAATGTATAAATTTTTCTCATAATATTTCTCCTTATCTTCTAACGTCTGAACCAGTTACTGGCATACCATTTGACATATATGACATAAAGTATAATACATCTGAAGACCAATCAGAATTTGGCTTAGATGGTTTTTGACCCATATTTTTTACACATCCACCAAGTCTACCTTCTAGTGTATATAATTTACCTTTACCTGTTCTATAAACTGGAAAGTGTGTTACATGACCAAATGTAGTTGATAAGTATTGAAGTCTAACTCTTTGACCTGCACCTTGAACATGACATTCTGCACAAGAAAGTTCTAAATAACCTCTTTGAGTATAAAATTCTTTTTTACCTTTTTCATATGCAGCAGCTGCAGCAGCAGAATCGATTTTTATATCAAATTTCTTTTCATTTTCAGCAGATACAGAACCAAAGTATGCTTGTAAGTCTGCAGTTTTACCACCTTTGTAGTTATAACCTTTTTTACCAGTTGGTAAACCTTCTTTTTTAGCACAATCAACGATCGCTTCACTAATAGTTACAACTTTTCCAGATTTTTCATCAAATTTAGGATAATCACCTAAAATATCAGCTTTTGGGAAACATTTTTTAAAGTGAGCTTCATATGCAGCTTCACCTTTTTCAATATTTTCATCAAATGGTGGCATCTCCATCATATCATCTCTTGACACTTTACCGATTAAATCGAATGCATAAGTACCATCTTTAAAATCTTCAGCTGGTATATCTTTTCTCATTTTCTTTAATTCATCATCAGTTGAATATGGGAAGAAAGTATATTTATTTCCCATTGGATCTTTAAACTTAGCTACAGTATATTTTTCTAAAGCTATTCTATCTTTTTCTGCTTGTGCGTTGAAGTTTGCTGCGTTTAACGCAACAGCTGTTACAGCTACTAATACAGATGTTTTTGCAATTTTTAATAACATTTTTTCTCCTTTTATTAAAAAATCAATTATTTGATTTTTTTGCTTCCTGTTTTACTTTTACCTTTAAGGTCAGTCCAAGTAATAACTAATTTTTTACCTTTGTTTTCACCTTTGAATTTAAATTTCATGTAAGGGTTTTTAGAT
>Ga0256837_1000348_pt1 | contig 40916 bp, 40 predicted proteins | sample 4562384metaG_FD_185976 | JGI IMG/M metagenome (GOLD analysis project Ga0256837, IMG submission 185976) | Hydrothermal vent microbial communities from Guaymas Basin, Mexico - 4561-384 | ecosystem: Environmental > Aquatic > Marine > Hydrothermal vents | place: Mexico: Guaymas Basin | collected... | reverse complement strand
ACTCTTCAATTAAATCAATAGGTAAACCAAGTTCATCTGATGCTAGTTGTGGATCAAATTTATAAGTACTCTTAGCATAATCAGATTCAACTTTACTTATTGTTTTGACAACTGGCTTTGGCTTTGGCTTTGGTTTTGGCTGTGTTTTTGGCTGATTAACAGGTTTTTGAATAGTTTTTGGAGTAGGAATAACTTTATCTTGAATAGTAGGAATATTTTTTATTTCCTCTTTTTTTGCCACAGGCTCCATAATATCTAAATCTAAATCTAATTTATCCTTTTTATCTTCTAATATTATAGGTTTTAACTCTTTTTTTTCATTTACCTTTTCTGAAAACATATCATCAAAATCAAGACTTATTGTATCATCTATTTTATTTTCTACATTTTCTATTGTAGGAATAACATCTGTTTTTTGCTCTATCTCTATCTTTTGTTCTATTTCAATCTTTTGATCTATCTCAACTTTCTTTTGATCTGTCTCAACTTTCTTTTGATCTGTCTCAACTTTCTTTTGTAAATTTTCTTTTGGTATCTCTTTTTTTACTGGTATTGTTGGTGTTTTAAATTTAGATATATCGACACTTTCACCCTCACCCATCTTACTTAAATTTTGAAGATATACAAGATATGATTTTTCATCAGGATTATCTATCATATGAAAAATATCTATATGCAAAACACACTTATAATTTATCCCATTTATATGGATTAAGGCTTTAGGTCTTTCAGAAGGGTCAGCACAATTAACAAAATCTATCCAATTAACATGTATAAAATTGTGAACATGACCTGGAGTTTTTACAAAGAAATCTGCAAAATCATCAACATACTCAAGTAATTGAGACATTTTTTCAAAACCTAAACCTTTTAAATCAGATTCATCAATACCAATAAATTCTTTTTTATGATTGTAAATAAGCATTATTTTTTCCTACTCTTCATCAATAAGCATTTTTTCATATAGCTCTTGACTCTCTTTAATATCTTTAAAAGAAGCTTGTTTTCGTACAGAGATATAACCAGTAATATTATATTCATCGTCAACAATTGGTAATATCTCAGCATTAACCCAATAATACAATCCGTCACTTCTTAAATTTTTAATTATTCCATTCCAAGCTTGTCCTGAAGATATAGTTTTCCATACCTTTTCAAATACTTTTTTTGGCATATCGGGATGTCTTAAAACTTTATGTGGTTGCCCAATTAACTCATCATATGTATAACCTGAAACTTTACAAAACATTCTATTTGCATATGTTATAACACCAGCACTATCAGTTTGAGTTATTATCACTTTATCATCAAAACTATATTCTTCATTTATAGGCATTACCTTAGTCATAAATCAACCTCATAATTTAGCTATCTTTTATATTAAAGTAATATATCATAATTGAATAAAGAAAAACTTATTTATAAGTGGATTTAATTATTTTTGCATCTTTTTTGTTTAATATAGAACTAATCTCTACTTCTGATAAATTTTTAATAGCCTCAAATGTCCCAAAATGATTTAAAAGTTTTTTGATTTTTGCTTGTGAAATTCCATTTAAATTAAGCAAATTACTCTCTTTATCTAATTTTAGTTTTGTTTTTTTGTGAAAATTTATAGCACACCTATGAGCTTCATCTCTTAAATTCTGTACAAAATGTAGCCTAGAATCACTATTTTTTAATCTAAAAATATCATCTTTTGTATATAAAATATCATCTGCCCTACCCTTTGCTCTATGAGTTTTTGCATCTATTTTTTCTTTTGATATTGCTATTACATCTAAATAGATTCCGTTAGAGTTTATTATATCTATTGCCAATTTCAATAATGTACTTCCACCATCTAGTATCCATAAATCAGGTGGTGAATTTTTACTAAAACTTTCAATTCTTCTAGTTAATGTTTCTCTCATCTGTCCATATTCATCTCTTGAATCTAAATGATATGTTCTGTAACTTTTTTTATCAAACTTACCATTATCATAAACTGCCATAGCTCCAACAGTAGCCACTCCAGAAATATGTGAATTATCAAATACCTCAACACGGCTAGGAATCTTTTGAAGTGATAATAATTCTTGTAAATCATTTAATATTTTAGTATTTATTTGTAACTTATCTTTTTTCAATAATTCATTTGCATTTAATATAGCTAGTTCAATTAATTGCCTCTTTTTTCCCCTTTTAGGAATAATTACTTGAGCTTTTTTTTCAAATTTCTCACTTAAATACTCTTTAATTATCTCTATATCTTTAAACTCTTTCATAACTAAAATAGGTGCTATTATTGGTGGTTTTTCTCCCCCATAAAACTCCATTAAAACTCTTTGGTACAACTCATCCTCATCATAGCCATCATTTAATTGTACATAATTATGAGTAGATGATATTATCTTCCCGTCTCTCATAAACATTCTAACTATCACAGCTCTATTTTCACTATTGCTCAATACAAAAATATCATAATTTTCACCAGTAGCAAAATCAATATCACTTTTTATTTCAGAACGAGAGATTCGCTCACATCTATCACGAATCTCACCAGCCTCTTCGAATCTTAACTCTTCAGCATAAAAATCCATTTTATCTTTTAGTATTTTTAATAAACTTTTTTTATCATTGATAAGCTTTATTGCCAACTCTAACTCTTTTTTATAAGTACTTATTGAAATCTCAAATTCACAAGGTGCTAAACATCTATCTATTTGGTAATAAAGACAAGACTTTTTAGAGTTTAAACAACTCTTTTTTTGTACTAGTTTACAAACTTCATAAATAGAATCAAGTATATCTCTAGCACCAATAGAGTATGGGCCAAAATAGACTATATTTGGACTTTTAACTATCTTTCTTGTAATCTCGAATCTTGGATATTTTTGTGAAGTATCAAAATATATATAAGGATATGTCTTATCATCTCTTAGTAAAATATTATATTTTGGATTCAGTTGTTTAATTAGTGAATTTTCTAAAATCAATGCATCATGTTCTGAATTTACAACAATATATCTCATTGAGACGGTTTGCTGAATCATATTTGTTATTCTTGCTGACAAAGTAGAATTTGGCTTTAATTCAGGAGTAAAATTAAAATAACTTTTCACTCTATTTGATAATTTTTTTGCTTTTCCTATATAAAGCAAATTACCATTTTTATCAAAATACTGATAAACCCCTGCCTGATTTGGTAATTGTTTTATTGTTTCTTCAAGAGTCATATCTATCATTGAGTTATATATAAATTGTTAATATCTTTATTTTCTATTGCAAGATCTGTCGATAATTCTGAGAGATTTCTATATTTGGCTATTGCATCTAGAATCTTTTTTTGAAGTTGATTTGGCTCTTGATAAGTTATTTTAGATATTAATTTTCTACCACCAATATGATTCATAACCCATAATTCCATATCTGATGGATTGAATGTTTTACGCACATTGATTGTAGATAATAATTTCATAAAATCTTCCCCTTTACTTTCGCTATCTTTAGATACGGTTCTATATATATCATACATCAAAGAACTTATTTTTTCAGATTCTTCATCAAAACTTTTTTTCTCATCTATTATCGCTAATAACTTAGATAATCTAGTTAAATATTTATATTCAGGTTTTAAACCCTCTAAAATAACATTCTTTGCACTTCCAAATTTATTAATCGCTTCGAGTGCATATTCAAAACTTTCATCTGTTACATTTATTTGAAATTCATTTAATACTGTTTTTGCTTGATTATACATCTATAAAACCACCTTTTATCAATTCAGATTTTATCTCATCTTCACTAGCACCTCTTTTTTTGAGTACTCTTATAAGTATTTGTGCTTCCTCTGTAAATTCAATAGCTTCTTTAGAATACATTGACTGATGTTCCAATGTATTGAAATGTTCTATCAGTTTACCTATATTCATTATATATTGTCTATGGAACTCTGCCTTTGGATTTTTAGAAAATAACCACCGTATAGCATCAAAAAACATTTTTGGTGTTCGTCCAGTTTCAGCAATATGCATTCTAAGTAAATATGCACCATCCATATGTCTATACTCATTTCTTACATAATTTCGTTGAAGCTTTTTTCTCTCTTGATCAAACATCCTAACAACACGAGATATATCATCTTGGGTATCTTTAGTTATCTCTAATTTCTCTTTTTTAGGAGTTATATCTTTTTTCAAATGATTCTCATTTACTATCTCAGCAACCATTATATTTAACTCTTGTTTTGCTATTTGCTTATCTTCTATTTTTGAAGATAAAAAAATATCATCCTTCTCTATCTTTGATTTCTGCTCCACTAAAAAATATATATCAGTTACTTTTTTCCCTGTTTTTATCTCTTTAAAATCTAAATTTATATCTGTTAATTTAGTAATTTTTTCTATCACATAAATTAATATTTTCTTTTTAAAATGGCTATATACTAAAAATGATTTTTCAAGTTCTAATCTATCCTGAATCTCAACAAGTGGTACTACTCCACTTCCAATTTTTTCAAATTTTTTCACTAATTGATATATTTTTATTGAATTATTATCACCTAATTTTATAAGATTCTCAAATTCATAACTCTTAAAATTATTTTTAATTTTTAGTAAATATTGAAAACTTTTTTTTGGTATCATAACTTCAAACATATTATTTTTATATTCAATATTAGAAATTATAGTTGTTATTAAAAAGTTTTCCTTATCTAATTCAATTATCATACTTTTAGATAAAAAAATTCTTATAAATATTTTTAATTTTAAATAATCTATATTTTTAAAATTATTATATATCTTAGTTACAGGAATAAGATATTTTTTAGATTCTTTATCATTTTCATCTAATTGAGATATTACTAGCACCAATAATTTAGCTTCATATTTTGTAAACTCTAAATCATAAATCAATTTTAAAATTTTATCATTATCCATTAATTACATCCTTTTGCTTTATATTAAACCTTTTTTAATATTTTGTACACTATCATCAAATTAATATTTTATTAAATATAAAGAGTTTAAAAATTGAGGTTTAGATTGAATAAATTTTGTAATTTAAAAAGCATTTTTCGTATGCTAATTATAGCAATGTTTTCGTTAAGTTTGAATGGATGTGGATATAAAGCTCCACCATATTATCAAGATGAAGCACCACAAGGTGATAAAAATGTAGAGTTTATTATTAAAAAACCTACTGATAAAAAAGTTGAAATAGAACCTAACTGTGAAATATGATGTAATTATAATTGGAGCTGGTGTAGCTGGATTATATGCAGCTATGAATCTTCCTAAAGATAAAAAAGTACTTATTATAAATAAAAGAGAAACTTTTAAATGTAATACTTTTTATGCTCAAGGTGGTGTTGCTCTTGCTCGTGATAAAGATGATGTTAAACCACATATTGAGGATACTCTAAATGCTGGTGATGGATTATGTAATAAAGATGCTGTTAATATTTTAAGTCATGATTCTAAAAAGATTATAGAGGATTTGATAAATCGTGGTTTTGAATTTGATTCTGATGAAAAAGGGAATCTACTCTATACAAAAGAGGCTGCACACTCTAGCAAGAGAATCTTACATGCTGGTGGTGATGCAACGGGAAGATATATGCACTATTTTCTTTTAAAAAACAATCCACACCCAATGCTAAGTCATACTAGAGTTATTGATCTTTTAATAAAAGATAATGAATGCTTTGGTGTCACAGTTCTTGAACAAAGAGAAACTAGAAATATTTATGCAGATAATGTAATTATAGCTAGTGGTGGTGTTGGTTCACTATATGAATACCATACAAATGCACCTTGTATAAGTGCTGATATGCAAGGTTTATCTGTTTTAAAAGGTATAGAATTAGAAAGAATGGAGATGATGCAGTTCCATCCAACTGTCTTTGTTGATAGTAAATATGCTCAAAAACTTTTACTTACAGAGGCTCTTCGTGGTGAGGGTGCAACCATAGAAAATGAAAATGGAAAAAGATTTTTATTTGATTATGATGATAGGGGTGAATTGGCGTCTAGAGATATTGTGAGTAAAGCTATTTATGATTATTCTAAGAAAACTGGTATGCAAGCATATCTATGTTTTGATAATTTTGACTATCAATATTTTACTCAAAGATTTCCAAATATTTTCAAAAATTTTCAAAATATTGGTTACAATGTTCCAGCACAAAGAGTTCCAATCTCACCAGCATTCCATTATGCTATTGGTGGGATTAAAAGTGATCTTAATGGTGCAATTCCAAATGTAAAAAATCTTTATGCTATTGGTGAAGTTGCATCTACAAAAGTACATGGGGCAAATAGACTCGCTTCAAATTCACTTCTAGAGGGTTTAGTATTTGCAAAAAGAGCAGTAAAACAGATTCTACAATCTTCAAATAGTAACAAAATCACAACATTCAATATAACTGATGAAACTATGAGTTTAAAAGATGATAAATCTAAAAAAAATAGACTTCGTCAAATAATGTGGGAAAATGTTTCTATTGTCAGAACAAAAAGTGGATTATCAAAAGCTTTAGAAGAAATTAATGCTCTTTTAAATGAAAATATTGGTAGACTATTGAAATTTCGTTTACTCACAGCAAAAGAGATTATACTAGCTAGTTTAGCTAGGGAAAAATCTGTTGGAGTTCACACAATAATTGAGGAGAACTAATGGAACATGAAGCAATAAATCTTGCGACAACATGGGTTGGATGGCTAAGTTTAGCTGTTTTTGTAGTAGCTTACTATTTTATAGCTACGGAAGATAAATATGAGGTAAATAAAGCTAAACCTGCTCTATTTGCTGGTACTTTTATGTTTATGTTAATTGGTATTTACTATGCTATAAATGGGATGAATCCAGACCCTTTGCATGATGAATTAGAACATCTAATTTTAGAGATTGCTGAAATTTTCTTCTTTTTATTGGTTGCTATGACATACATTGAAACACTAATAGAAAGAGGTGTGTTTGACCTTATGAAATATAAGTTAGTATCAAAAGGCTATACATATAAGAAGCTTTTTTGGTTAACTGGTATTTTAGCATTCTTTATCTCACCAGTTGCTGATAACTTAACAACTGCTCTAATCCTTTCAACTGTTCTTTTTACTATTGATAAGAAAAATATTAGCTTTTTAGTACCAGGTGCTATCAATATTGTTGTAGCAGCAAATGCTGGTGGTGCTTGGTCTCCATTTGGTGATATTACAACACTTATGGCTTGGACTGCGAATAAAGCTGAATTTGTTGATTTTCTTTTCCTTTTCCCTGCTTCTGTTCTTGGTTGGGGTGTTACTGCTTACCTTTTATCTATGTCAGTACCAGATGGTCAACCACCATTTGATGCTAGTACAGAGAAACAACCTAAGGTTTTAGATGGTGGTATGGGTGTCGCTTACCTTGGTGTTGCTACAATTATTATGGCTGTTTTAGGTCACCAATTTTTCCATTTTCCAGCTATGTGGGGTATGATGTTTGGTATGGCTATACTTAAACTTTATGCTGTACACTTACATAAATCTGGTCAAAATGGTTTCAATATATACATAAATATGCAAAAAGTTGAAAATGATACTTTATTATTTTTCTTTGGTATCCTTTCTGCTGTTGGAGCATTACACTTTTTAGGTTTCCTACACTATATTCATAACTTATATGTTTTAGTTGGACCAACTGCTGCCAATGTTGGTGTTGGTTTTTTATCTGCTATTGTAGATAATGTACCTGTTATGAGTGCTATCTTAAAATCATCTCCAGAGATGGGTATTGACCAATGGTTACTTGTTACACTAACTGCTGGTGTTGGTGGAAGTTTAATTAGTTTTGGTTCTGCTGCTGGTGTTGGTGTTATGGGTCGTTTACATGGTATCTATACATTTTCAAGCCATATGAAACATGCTTGGACTATCTTAGTTGGGTATATAGTATCTATAGCTATTTGGTATGTTCAATTTGAAATTATGGGACTTTATTAGTCTTTAAAACTAGATATTTAAGAGAGTAGTTCTACTCTCTTAATCTCCACTTTAAACAAAATATACCTGTATCAGTCATCTATTATTATACTTTCTGTATAATCTACACAATTAATTTAACAAGGAATTTTTTAAAATGAGTTTTTTAAAAGAATACGATAGCGAAATATTTGATTTATGTGAAAAAGAGTTAGAGCGTCAAACTGACCATTTAGAGATGATTGCATCTGAAAACTTTACACTTCCAGCAGTTATGGAAGCTATGGGTTCTGTATTTACAAATAAGTATGCTGAGGGCTATCCTAAAAAGCGTTATTATGGTGGTTGTGAATATGCTGATGGTGTTGAACAATTAGCAATAGATAGAGCTTGTGAACTTTTTGGATGTAAATTTGCAAATGTTCAACCACACTCTGGAAGTCAAGCAAATGGTGCTGTCTATGCTGGTCTTTTAAAAGCTGGAGACAAACTTTTAGGTATGGATTTATCTCACGGTGGTCACCTTACACATGGTTCTAAGCCATCTTTTTCTGGTAAAAACTACTCTAGCTTCACTTATGGTGTAGAGCTTGATGGAAGAATCAACTATGATAGAGTTTTAGATATTGCTAAAATTGTAAAACCTAAAATTATTGTTTGTGGTGCTTCTGCTTATGCTCGTGAAATTGATTTTAAAAAATTCCGTGAAATTGCTGATGAAGTTGGAGCAATTTTATTTGCTGATATTGCTCATATAGCAGGTCTTATTGCTGCTGATGAACACCCTAGCCCATTCCCTTATGCTGATGTAGTTACGACTACGACTCACAAAACACTTGCTGGTCCTCGTGGTGGTATGATTATGACTAACGATGAAGATATTGCTAAGAAAATGAACTCTGCAATTTTCCCTGCTCTTCAAGGTGGTCCACTTGTTCATGTAATCGCTGCAAAAGCTGTTGGTTTCAAATACAACTTATCTCCTGAGTGGAAAGAGTATGCTAAACAAGTAAAAGCAAATGCTAAAGTTCTTGGTGAAGTATTAGTGAAGCGTGGTTACGATGTAGTTTCAGGTGGAACTGATAATCACTTAATCCTTGTTTCTTTTGTAGGGATGGATATTTCTGGTAAAGATGCTGATACAGCTCTTGGAAATGCTGGTATCACTATCAATAAAAACACAGTTCCAGGTGAAACAAGAAGCCCTTTTGTAACTTCAGGTATTCGTGTAGGTTCTCCTGCTCTTACATCTCGTGGTATGAAAGAGAAAGAGTTTGAATTAATTGCTAATAAAATGGCTGATGTTCTTGATGATATCAATAATACAGAACTTCAAGCTTCTATTAAAGAAGAGTTAAAAGCTTTAGCTCAAAATTTTGTAATCTATAACCAATCAACATACTAAAAGGATAATTAATGACTGCAATGGATTTAAAACTTATAAAAATGGTAAATGATCACTACTGGGAAAAAAAAAGCACAGTAGTTAATAAACTATCATTTAAAGGTCGTACTTTTTATAATAAATTTGAAAAAGTTAATGCTCCATTAAATCAGTCTATTATCAATAAACATATAAAAGGCGAAATTACAGTAGCACACTCTATTATAAATAGCCATGGTAAGGTTGAAAATATAGTTATTGATTATAACGGTAGAGATCCTGAAAGATTTTATCACAAAGCACAACTTCTTCTTCGTGAAGAGGGTTATATAAACTTTACAGCTTATAAAACTAAAACAGAGGGTCATCTTCATCTTTATATCCATAAAGGTCATACTACTCTACAAGAAGCTATTCAACTTGGAAAAATGATCTCTATGAAACTAGCAGCAAAACAACCAAAACAATGGAAAATGTTTCCAAATGCTGATATGCCTAATGAATATAATATATTAACTCTACCTTATGAAGTATATGCAAAAGAAAGAGGTGCTTCTTGGTCGAAGCATATGTAGCTATTATTTGTTATAAATAGGATATAATCAACAAAAGTTAAAAGGAATTTTACTATGCAAGAACAAAATGAATTAAATGACATTATCTTAAATAAAGGAACATCAGCTAATAAAAACAAAAAAATCATACTAGCTGTTGTTACTTTAGGAGTTGTATTAATTATAGTAGTAATGCTTATGAATACCCTTACATCAAATGGCACAGATAATCTTCCACAAGCTGTACTACCTCCTGAGCCAAGTTCAAAAGCTCTTACTGAAACTAAAAGTGAACCTCTTTTTGAAGATGTAGAAGTTGTAGAAGAAGATACTCAAGAGTATGATGACTTAGATGCTATTACTCAAAAACTTAAACTTGAAAGTGAACAAGAGATAGAACAGAAAAAAGAGAAAGCAGTTGTTGTTCCTGTAACAAAACCTAAACCAGTAGTAGCAAAAAAGATTCCTAAAAAAGTTATAACACCTGTTAAAAAACAAAAAGAGGTTATCGCTAAAAAAGGTTCTTACTATGTGCAAGTTGGCTCTTTTTCTAAATATGCTCCTGATAAGAAATTTTTACAATCTATCACAAATAAAGGTTTTGAATATAGATATCATAAAGTTATTAGAAATTCTAAAACTATGAATAAAGTTTTAGTAGGACCATTTTCAACTCAACAAGAAGCAAAAAATGCTCGTAGAGTAATTCGTAAAAGTATAGAAGCTGGTGCTTTTTTAGTTAAATTATAATTTATTTTTTAAGGTTTTATATTGATTTATTCAAAACAATTTACACTTGACCAATTAGCTCCGATAGCTGTTTATTCCAAACTTAAATCAATGTTTAAAGATGAAATAACTTACCTTTTTGAAAGTGCTGGACAAAGTGATGGTAATTATAGTTTTATCTGTATTGGAGCTAGAGAAAGAGTTCAATATATCGATAATCAAACTATCCACACTGATTCTAATGGGATTAAGCATACTAAAAAAGAAAATCCATTTGTTTTTTTAAAAGACTACTATAAAAACATAGATACCACTATCTATAAAGAAGCTTGTAAAAAGTTAAAAATAGGTTATGTTGATGGTTTTATTGGTTATATCGGTTACGATATGGTGAAAGTATTTGAGCCTAAACTAGGTTCAAGTATGGATAACTTAAAAGATGAATTAAACACTCCAGATTTAGATTTAATCCTTCCAAAAATGATTCTAGTTTATTCTCATAAAAACCATCAAATATCTCTTGTAAGTACACTTAAAGATTTTAATTATAGATTTGATTCTATTGAAGATTCTTTAAAAGGTACTTATACATATAAACATAGAGTTTATAATATAGGTAAGGACAAAGGTAGTTTTACTCACACTAAAGAAAAATTTTTCAATATGATTAAAGATTCAAAAGAGATGATAAAATCTGGTGATGTATTTCAAATTCTAATGACAAACCGTTTTACTAGAAACATAAAAGTTGATCCTTTTAGTTTCTATAGAATCCTTCGCACTAAAAATCCATCTCCATATATGTTTTTAATGGAATATGAGGATTTCAACATCGTTGGTTCATCTCCAGAGGTGATGGTGAGACTAACAGATGGTGAACTTCTTCTTCGTCCTATTGCTGGAACTCGTAAAAGAGGTTCTACAAGGGAAAGAGATAGAGAATTAGAAGAGGAATTATTAGCAGATCCTAAAGAATTAGCTGAACACTTAATGCTAATCGACCTTGGTCGTAACGATATTGGTCGTGTTGCAAAAACTGGAACTGTAAAAGTTGAGGATATGATGCACATAGAGAGATTCTCCCATGTTATGCACATAGTATCTGATGTTGTGGCTGAGCTAGATGACGACAAAGATATGTTTGACCTTTTCATGGCAACTTTTACAGCTGGAACAATGACTGGAGCTCCTAAGATTCGTGCTATGGAACTAATAGCTGAGTATGAGGGTCTTAAAAGAGGTTTTTATAGTGGAAGTATTGGCTACTTCGGTTTTGATGGAAATATGGATTCAGCTATCACGATACGAACAGCAATGGTAAAAGAAGATAAGGTGGTTCTTCAAGCTGGAGCTGGAATCGTTGCTGATAGTGTAAATGAGTTAGAATACTTAGAGGTTAAAAATAAACTTGGTGCTTTAATTCACTCACTTGAAGATTTAGATAGAAAGGATGTTTAATTGAAAAAACTTTTCGCAATCTTTGGTAATCCAGTATCACATTCTCGCTCTCCACTTATGCACAACTCAGTATTTAAAAATCTAAACTATAAAGCTTGTTACACAAGAGTTCATCTTAAAGATGGAACAAAACTTAAAGAGACTTTTTTTAACCTTGGACTTAGTGGTGCAAATATTACAGTGCCACATAAAGAGGAAGCATACAAGGCTTGTGATGAGATAAGAGGATTTGCTTCTAAAGTTGGTGTAGTAAATACTATTATCAATGAAAATGGAAAACTTATCGGTTATAACACGGATGCTGATGGTTTTATGTTTGCTATAAAAGAGTTTGGAGATATTAAGAACATCCTCATTCTTGGTGCTGGTGGAACTGCAAAAGCATTATCAGCAAGATTCTTGCAAGACAATATAAAAGTAAGTGTTATCAATAGAAGTGAAGGTCGTTTATCTTACTTTAAAGAGATTGGTTGTGAGTGTTTCAGTTGGAATACTTTTAGACCAAAAAAGTATGACTTAGTAGTAAACACTACAAGTGCTGGCTTAAAAGATGAGGAGTTACCTGCTCCAAAAGAGATAATAGATTCTATACTTGAAAACACAAATTTTGTAGCAGATGCAATCTATGGAAAATTAACACCATTTCTAAAACTTGCAAAAAATAAAAATATCACTTTCAAAGATGGGGCAGATATGCTTCTAGGTCAAGGTGTTTTAGCAAATGAGTTATTTGTAAATAGTGAGTTAAATAAAGAAAAAATTTACAAAGAGATGAAAAAAAGTTTTATACTCTAACTCTATCTTCCAATGCACGAGTAAGTGATAAAATATCTATATTTTCCAAACTTACTCCTGTTGGAACACCCTGTGCTATTTTTGTATAAGATAGATTATAAATATCTAGTTTATCCTCTATGTATAGGATAACTGCATCATTTGCAATTGATGGTGTAAGAGCAAAAACAACCTCCGTTATTCCAGCTTTTACAGTAGATTCTAAATGAGATATACTTAACTCTTCTAAAGTATCCAAAACAAAATATCTACCATCAAATAATCCATTTTCTTCTAACAGTAATATATCTCTAGCATTTTCAACTATACATAAAACAGTGTGATCTCTGCTCTCATCTGTACAAATAAAACATAATTCATCTTCACTCATCCCACCACATAAACTACATTTTTTAATGCTACCAAGAGCATCTTCAATAGCATGAGCGATTCTAATCCCAACATAACTATCTTTCATAAGCATAAAATAAGCTAATCTTGTTGCAGATTTTTTTCCTATTGTAGGTAATTCTTGAAGAGCATCAATAAGACGATTATATTTATCTAATGAACCTTTCATTCTTTAATTATTTTCCATAGAATTAGGAACTAATATCCATAAGCTAAGAGTTGATTTTAATCTACCAGCAATCTTCATTGCCTCATCCCCATAACCTAAAAATAGATCAGCACGAACTGCACCTTTTATTGCACCACCAGTATCTTCTGCTATAACGATTCTATTTAATTTATTCTCTTGAACTTGTGATTCCAAATAAAGCATAGTTCCTAAAGGGATAAAACTTCTATCTACTGCTACTGATCTTTTTGGAGTAAGTACGATACCTAAAGAACCAGAAGCTGATTTTTTTCTCTCTTTAAAATAAACTAATGATTTATTATAATTTAGAACTTCATCTACTCTTGATGGATTCTCCTCTAACCATTTTCTTATACTTTGAAGAGATACATTTTTAGATTCTAATGCTCCTATTTTTATTAAATATCTACCTATTGCCCGATATTTATGTCCATTTTGATTATCGTAACCCACAAAAATAGTTTTACCATTTTCTAAACTAATTCTTCCTGAACCTTGTATCTCTAAAAAAAATCTATCTATTTTAGAATCTACATAACAGATTGGTTTTGCTTTTAAATTTTTATTATTTATCTCATCTCTTGAATCATAAGGCAATAAACGATTTCCGACTATTTTACCTCTTAATCTATACTTTTTTAGTTCTGGATATATTGAATTTAAATTTACAATTATCAAATCTGATGGTGTGTTATAAAGTGGGTATTTATATTTATCACTCTCTATAAGTGAGCCTTTAAGTTCAGGTTCATAATATCCTGTTAGTAAACTCTCTTTTTTAGAATCTTTATTTATTATTTTATATGGAGTAAATTGATTTTCAAAAAACTGCTTTGCATTATGTGATACTGATGCTTTTTCACATAGTTCCCCATATATATTTCTACTTTTTTTTGTTTTGCAACTATTATTAAAAGAGGCTAATGCTTCGTCATAATTTTCAAGATTCCATTCCTTTAGTTGTTCAAAAGTTCCCTTTTGCAGATAAGTTTTTGGCATACTCTTAAACTGAGGAGATAGTGGTTCTTTCGAACACGCCGAAAATAAAACTATGATTATTGTGATAATTGATATATTTATAATTTGCTTCATAAATGGATTATACAAAGATTAAATTAAAAACGATATAATTACAAGAATTTAGAAATAGGAAATTATATACAATATGGAAGATTTAAGCTATTACGAAATATTAGAAGTATCTAAGAATGCAGATAAAACAACAATAAAAAAAGCATATAGAAAAATGGCAAAAATGTATCACCCTGACAAAAATGCAGGTGATTCAGAAGCTGAACATAAATTTAAATTATGTAATGAAGCCTACCAATGTTTAAGTGATGAAAAACAAAGAGGTATTTATGACCGTTATGGAAAAGAGGGTCTTCAAGGTATGGGTGGTGGTAGACAATCATCCGGTGGGTTTGATGATTTAGGTTCTATGTTTGAAGATATGTTTAGTGGTTTTGGTGGTGGAAGTTCTCATCGTCGTCAAGATCCTGCCGATATGGAAAAATACCCTCTTGATATGAATGTTAACATTAGTATTAGTTTTCAAGAAGCAATATTTGGATGTGAAAAAGAGGTTAAATTTAAATATAAAAGTTCTTGTTCAGACTGTAAAGGTACTGGAGCAAAAGATGCAAAACTTTCTCCTTGTAAACAGTGTGATGGTCAAGGTCAAGTTTATGTAAAACAAGGCTTTATGACATTTTCTCAAACTTGTCCAGTTTGTAATGGTGCTGGTTCAGCTCCAACAGATCCTTGTAAAACTTGTAAGGGCAAAGGATACAAAGAGAGTTCAGAGAGCGTAACTATTAAAATACCAAAAGGTATTGACAATGGGAATCGTTTAAGAGTTTCAGGAAAAGGTAATATTGGTAAAAAAGGAAACCGTGGTGATCTCTATGTAACATTTAATGTTAAAGCAGACAAACATTTTCAAAGAGATGACAATGATGTTTATATCGCAATTCCAGTGTTTTTTACTCAAGCAGTAGCTGGAGATAGTGTAACAATTCCATCATTAACAGGTGAACTTGAACTTAAACTAGATGTGGGAACAAAAGATAAACAACACTTTAGATTCAGAGGTGAAGGTATAGATGATGTACATGGTCATGGAAAAGGTGATTTAATCGTTCAAGTAGACATAACTTACCCTAAAAAACTAAATGCTAAACAAAAAGAGTTATTATCACAACTCCAAGATTCTTTTGAGATGAAAGAATCTAAACCACACGAAAGTGTACTGGATTCAGCAATCGATAAAATGAAAAACTGGTTTAAATAAACAAAAATAAAATATAAATGAGATGCTTAACAACATCTCATTACTTAACTTCACACCAAATTTATACATTTTCAACTCATTATCTATATAACATCTAAATTATTGTAAAATTACCATAATTAATTTAAAGGTTTTGATGTGAGCATATACAGAGAATACGACATCCGTGGGATTTATGAAAAAGAGTTGAATGAGCAGAGTGTTACAAGAATTGGTTTCGTTTTAGCTTCAAAAATAAAAGGTGATTTCGTAGCTGTTGGTTATGATGCTCGAAGTCACTCCCCTATCCTTTTTGAGTACCTTGTAGCAGGTCTTAATGCTGGTGGCAAAAAAGTTCTTGGGATGGGGCTTGTGCCTACTCCTGTAAATTACTTTACAAACTATCAAAAGTGGGATGGAATCACACCTGATGCTTCTGTAATGATTACAGGTTCACATAACCCTAGTGAATACAACGGTTTTAAAATCACAGTTGATAAAGCACCTTTCTTTTCTGATGATATTTATGCTTTAGGTGAAGAGTGTGAAGCTATGGACTATATCCCAAAAGCTGAAAAAAGAGATGTTACAGAGATAGATGCAGTTAGCCGTTATGTAGATTTTTTAGTTTCTGAATTTCAACACCTAAAAGCGATGCCTACAAAAATCGCTTATGATTGTGGCAATGGTGTTGCTGGTGTTGTAACCGAAGATATTTTCAAAGCACTTGAGTTAAAAACTACTGGTCTTTTCGTTGACCCAGATGGAACTTTTCCAAATCATCATCCAGACCCATCCGATGAGCATAATCTTCAAGATGTTAAAAAACTTTTAGCAGATGGAAATGATATAGCATTCGCTTATGATGGTGATGCTGATAGAATCGCAGTTCTTACTCATAAAAACAACATCAAGGGCGATATGATGGCTCTTTTATACTCAATGAAAATGGATAAGCCTACTGTTGTTGGTGAGGTAAAATGTTCTCAAGTTATGTATGATGAGTTAGAAAAGAGAGGTTGTAAAGCCATTATGTATAAAACTGGTCACTCAAATCTCAAAGTAAAAATGAAAGAGACAAATGCAGATTTGGCTTGTGAAGTTTCTGGTCATGTGTTTTTCAAGAATCGTTACTTTGGTTATGATGATGCTATCTATGCAACTCTTAGAATGTTGGAGTTAATTCATGATGGAATCGATTTGGATGCTGAATTGGCAAAACTTCCAAAAGTATTTTCAACAGAAGAGATAAAAGTAGAAACAACAGAATCTGAAAAATTCAAGATTATTGCGAAAGTAAAAGAGTTATTAGAAAACCCTCCAGCATCATTTCCAACTATTAAAGATATTATTGATGTAGATGGTGTTAGAATTAACTTTGAAAATGGTTGGGGACTTGTAAGAGCTAGTAATACTACTCCTGTTCTTGTAACTCGTTTTGAATCTACATCTCAAGATGAAGCTAAAGTTTATGAAAAAGCTATTAATGATTTGATTTTAGTAGCTAAAAACTCTATAAAATAAAATCTAAGTGGAACAATATGTCTCATAGTAAGCATAAACTAAATTTTTATCACAACTTAACTATCCTTTATGTTCAAGATGATAATAAAAATACTTTTAATAAAGCATTAATATCTTTAATATGTAAAAAATTTTATACTATTTATTGTTCCAATAATCTGATAGATAAATATAATGATTTTAAAGAAAAAAATGAGTATTACTTTGATATATTGATAATAGATAGTACATTTAATTCAGAAATAGTTGATAAAATATTAAAGATAAATCCTTCTCAAAATATTATCATCAATATAAAATTTGATAGAGATAGAGAAAAATCAGATTTTTATAAAAGTAAAATAAAACACTTTCTTTATGAACCTTTAACTAGAGATTCTATTCATAATATTATTTCAGATGTTATAATTAACTCTGATGAAAACGAGCTTTTACTTCGTCATATGTATGAATATGAGAAACTAGATGTAGAACATTCAAAACAGATTGTAAATTATGAAAATAAACTACAAGAGATGGAAAATAGATTAAAAGCACAGAGTGATTTTTTTGCAAGTATGAGCCATGAGATTCGAACCCCTATGAATGCTATTATAGGGATGAGCCAAATTCTTATGGATGATAATAAACTTTTAAGTCATCAGATGAAAAATGTAAAGACTATTAACAGGTCTTCAAATATGCTACTAGGCATTATTAATGATATTCTAGATTTTTCTAAAATAGAAGCAGGTAAACTTACTCTTGAAAATATATCATTTAACCTAAATATGATTCTTGATTATCTAGCAGATATGATTAGCTTAAAAACAAAAGAAAAGAATTTAGAACTTATTTTTGACATCAATTATAATGTTGAAAAAAACTTTATTGGAGATCCTCTTAGAATCTCACAAATATTATTAAATCTACTAAGTAACTCTGTAAAATTTACAGAAGAGGGAAGCATAGCTCTTTATGTAAGAGAAGTAACAAATAGTGATAAAGAATCTTATATTCAATTTGAAATAAAAGATTCTGGAATCGGTATAAAAGAGGATAGACTAAATACCCTTTTCCAAAACTATACACAAGCAGATAATGATACAAGTAGAAAATATGGTGGAACAGGTTTAGGCTTATCAATATCTAAGCAACTCTCTACACTAATGAACGGGAAAATTTGGGCAGAGAGTGAGTATACGAAAGGAACATCTTTCTTTGTTAATCTTAGATTAGAAAAAGATACAAATAAATCTAAAAGAAAATATAGATTACCTTCAAAAGAGCTCATTAATAAAAAAGTTTTAATTATTGAATCAAGAGAAAAATCTGCTCATTCACTTAAATATATGCTAGGATATTTTCATCTAAATATAACTAATTTTTCTAATATTAATGATGCTAAAGAGCATTTAAAAAACAATAAATTTGATATATTATTTATTGATGAAAATTTATTTGATAAAAAATCTATTGACACTATTAATTTAAGAAATATAGATAAAAAAGTTATTATAAAAGATTGGATAGACAATCAGAGTGATATTAATAATGAAGATTTTGATAAGTATAGCTACCTAAAAAGACCATTTAACCAACAGATGCTTCTTGAAATTATTATGAATCTTTATAACTATAAAAATTCTAAAACTGTAAAAAAAGATGATTATACAAAAGATGATTTAAAACAGCTTGGAAAACATAAAATATTAATTGCTGAAGATAATTTAATTAACCAAAGAGTAATGAAAGGTTTATTATTAGATACAGAGATAGAGATTGTTTTTGCTAATGATGGTCAAGAGTGTATTCAAATTTTAAATGAAAATAAATACCCATATAAATTGATTTTAATGGATATTAATATGCCTAAACTAAATGGTTATGAGGCTAGTAAAAAGATAAGAGAAAATAGTATCAATAATGATATTATTATAATTGCTTTAAGTGCTGATATTTCAACAGAAGATATACAAAAATCTAAAGATTCTGGAATGCAAGGGCATCTTTCTAAGCCAATAAATATTAAAGCTTTATATAAAACTTTAGTTTCATCATTATCATAGTTTTATTTTAAATCCCATTTAAAAGATTTGAAAATAGACAAAAAAATATCATCATACTTTGCATCCACTTTTATCCTCTTTCCACTATAAGGATGGGTAAAAGTTAAACTTATAGCGTGTAATAATAATCTATTACAACTATAATTTTTTCTTATCATCTTATTGTGTTCACCTCTCCCATATTTAGTATCACCTAAAATATGATGAGAAAGATGCTTCATATGTCTTCTCAACTGATGTTTCCTCCCTGTTTGTGGCAATAATTCAACTAAAGAATATCTAGTTTTGTCATACTTACCTACACTATGTGGAAGTTCTACTTTATCTAAAAGCTTATAAAATGTTAATGCTTCTTGTGGTTCTTTTTGTGTGCTATTTTTATCAGCTATCTTATCAAGTTTTTGAGTTATTGGATGATTTATAATTCCACTCTCATCAATGTAACCACGAACAACTGCTATATATTTTTTTATAACCGAATGTGTTTTAAATTGCTCCGACATCAATTTTGCACTCTCTTTATCTAATGTAAAAAGTAATACTCCAGATGTAGGTTTATCTAGTCTATGAATTGGAAAAACCCACTGACCTATTTGATCACGAAGAATCTTCATTGCATAAAATATCTCATGTCTATCTATTATAGATTTATGAACTAAAAGCCCACTCGGTTTATTTATAACAACTATATATTCATCTTTATATAATATCTCTAATTCATAATTTTTATACATAATAAAATAATATCATATTTGAGCTATAATAACATCAAATAATACAACAAAAGGATTCTGATGCAAAATAGAGATTTAGATGATTATGAATTTTTAATTATTCCTCTATTAAAAGAGGGTTTAAAACGGACAGATGGTATAAAATTAAAATTTGCAGGTGCAGTTTTAATTTTCATTATTATATCAGTAATCACAAATTCTATTTTAGAGTTTATCTTTCCAACTACTGGTTCCCTTGCAAATCAATATATAGCTGGTATATTATCTGCTCCAGTAACTGTGCCTATCGCTGTTGGTCTTACAATGCTTGGTGTTTCAATAGCAAGAGATCAAGAGATAGATGTTCCATCTATTTTTAATTATTACAATATGATGTATTCAATCATCATCACCTATATGAGCATAACTATTTTAGTTAGTTTAGGATTTTTGTTTCTTATCGTACCTGGAATATATCTAAGCATATCCTATCTTTTTACATACCAATTAGTTGTGGATAAAGGTTTAGGAACTTGGGAAGCGATGGAGTTATCTCGTAAAACTGTTACAAAACAATGGTTTAACTTTTTTGGATTGGCTTTACTTAGTGGAATCATTATTGTTATTAGTGCTATACCACTAGGAATAGGACTTATTTGGACTCTTCCTATGACATATATCAGCTATGGCTTACTCTATCATCATCTATTTGATGATGAATAGATAGAATCTTACTATGATTCTATCTACTCTTCTAGTTAAAAATATATAAAAAATTTGAGCTTTCTAAAAGCACTAATCCCTCTTTGTAGTTCTTCTTTTTTTGCTTGTTCTAGTTTTTTTTGTTTCAACACCACTCGTATTTTTACTAAAGTGTCTCGCTTTTTTCTTTTGAGGTTTTTTATGTTCAGATTTTAATTTCAAATCTTCTTGATCTTTTCTTCTGATAGTTGGGTCTGGTTCAAATCCTTCAACAGTTTCTTGTGGAATCTTCTGACCAATAACTCTCTCAATATCTCTTACATCATATTTTTCATAAATATCTAAAAGAGTAATAGCTTCACCATGTCGCCCTGCTCTTCCTGTTCTTCCAACACGATGTACATAATCTTCGGGAACTGATGGAAGTTCATAGTTAATAACAAATGGGAGTTCCTCGATATCTAATCCACGGGATGCTATGTCAGTAGCTACGAGAACTCTTACTTTCATCTCCTTAAACTCATTTAAAGTTTTTAATCTTTTTGCTTGAGATATATCTCCGTGAAGTAATCCACATTTAAGACCATCTTTTTTCAACTCTTCAAATAGCTCATTCGCACTCACTTTTGTTCTAGTAAATACTAAAACTTGTGGAAAGTTTCTTGAACCAATAATATATGCTAAAAGTTCTGCCTTTCTAGTAGTATCTACCATATAAGCAATTTGATTTATAGTATCAACCGTTGAGTTCTTTTTAGATGTCTCAAGAAATGCTGGACTTCTAAGAACTAATTTTGATAATTTTCTAACCTTATCGCTATATGTAGCTGAAAAAAGAAGTGTTTGATGTTTTTTTGGTAAAAGTGGATGAATTTTTCTAATATCTTTCGTAAAACCCATATCCAACATTCTATCTGCTTCATCAAGAACTAAAACCTCAACAGAGTTTATTTTTAGTCCATTCTCAATATGTTCTAAAAATCTACCCGGTGTAGCGATAATAATATCCACCCCTTTTTTCATCGCTTTTTGTTGTGAAACTATATCTTTACCACCAACTAAAACTGCACACTCTACTTTCATATGTTTTGCATAATTAGATATATCTTCATAAATCTGAATGGAAAGTTCACGAGTTGGTGAAAGGATTACAGCTTTTACTGCTCTATCCTCTGTTGCTTCTGTTTTTCTAAGTCTTTGTAGAATTGGAAGAGCAAATGCCGCAGTTTTACCTGTTCCTGTTTGAGCCGTAGCAAAAATATCACTTTTTGCTAAAACTAATGGGATAGCTCTTTTCTGTATTGTTGTTGGGTGTTGATACCCTAACTCTTTAATTGCACCAAGTAAAGGCTTGATTAGTCCTAGTTTTTCAAATGACATTGCTACTCTTTTTTAAATAATATATTGAATTTTAGCATATAAATACTCTAAATCTACCCTATTATATAATAATATTTATATTAACTCTATGCTTTAAGCTTAAAATATAAGCGCTTAATATTATAATATGTTTAAATTTATTATTGACAGAATTAAAACAAAGTGAGTGATTTTTAATGATTAGAAAAAAACTAAAGAAAATAAGTAAAAATGATAAACTAAGAACATTTTTACATAAATATAAAATTCCAAAAGAGTATCTATCTACAAATAGAGCTATGGTTTCAAAAGGTATTTTAATAGGTCTATTTATAGCATTTATTCCAATGCCTATGCAGATGTTGGCTGTAATAGCAATGATGCCATTTTTTAAGTTTAATGTCCCTATTGGAATTGCAATGTGTTGGTTAAGTAACCCTTTTACTATGCCACCTATGTACTATTTAGAATATTTAACTGGTTCTATGATACTAGGAAACAAGATTGCACCTGTTGAGATGACTCTTGACTGGTTTAGTACAAATATTGACGATATATTTATCCCTCTATATTTTGGAACTTTGATTTTTTCTATTGTTGGTTCACTGAGTGGATATTGGTTAGTAAATCATTTTTGGAAATCTTCTGTCAAAAAAGATAGAAAACTACATCGTGATGAAAGAAAGCTATAAGGCTTTAATCCATCTTCATCGATAAATCTATCCAATTAGCTTGATGGATTAATGAACCACTACTGATTGCATCTACTCCACTTTTGGCATAAGATTCTATTGTATCAAGTGAAATATTTCCACTAGCTTCTAATAAAACATAAGAGAAATTTTCATCTCTATACTTTACTATCTCTTGAATTTGTGTTGGTGTCATATTATCACACATCACAATATCTGCTCCAGCATACATTGCTTCTTTTGCAATATGAAAAGTTTCAGCTTCTATCTCTATTTTTGTAGTAAATGGAACCTGTTTTCTTGCCTTTAGTATATATGATTTCAAATCTTTTATTGTTTTTAAGTGTGTATCTTTTATCATAAGCGAATCATCTAATCCCATTCTATGATTCACGCACCCACCAGTTCTTGTTGCATACTTTTCAAAAACTCTTAACATTGGTCTTGTCTTTCTAGTGTCAAGTAGTTTAACTCCGTATGGTTCAATTATGTCTACATATTTACTAGTTAATGTTGCTATTGAACTTGCATGTAAAAGCATATTCAATAGTGTTCTCTCTATTTTTAAAAGAGTATGAGAATCACCATTGATTTTAGCGATAATATCCCCTTTCACAAATCTTTGAGAATCATCTACTAACCACTCAATATCAAAAGTTTCTAAATCACTTAACACATCTATATATTTTCTTCCTGCAACAACACCATCACTCTTAGCAATAATCTTAGCACTAGCATTTATACTTGGTTCTACTAGTGCATATAAATCACCACGACCAACATCTTCAGCCAATGTAGCCTTTACAAACTCTTCTATCATAATGCCAACATTCTTTCTAATGCTATTTTTGCCCATTTTTGAGTTTTCTCATCAACACTTATCTCGTTTATTGGTGCACCATCATCTATCGCTTTTAGAGTTAAATAAACATCTTTTAGTGTTGTTTCATTCATTGTAGGACATTCAGGTTTTGTAGATGATAGTACATATGTATTATTTGGTCTAAGTCTATTTACCATATTAAATTCTGTTCCAACTGCTACTTTTTGATCTGCTGGTAGCTCTTTGATATATTTGATTAACTGAGAAGTTGAACCAACAAAATCTGATGCATCGCAAATGGCAGGATCACACTCTGGATGAACAGCAATTAAAATATCCTTATATTTTTTACGATAAAAAGTTATATCATCAACTGTAAATAATTGATGAACTGAACAAAAACCATCAAAACAGATAATATCTGATTCATTGAGATCACTTCCATCACCAATAACACAAGATTCTAATCCCATCTGATTTGCAATATTTTGTCCTAAACATCTATCAGGAACAAAAAGTATCTTTTTACCCTCTTTTAATGCTGTTGTAATAATGTGTTTAGCATTTGAACTCGTACACACCATTCCACCCATCTCACCAACTTTTGCTTTAACTTCTGCATTTGAGTTTATATAAGTTATTGGAAGTATATTTTCACTTTTTATTCCACTTTCGTTTAATCTTCTTACTGCATCATCATACTCAATACCATTAATCATCTCTGCCATTGCACAAGAAGCTATTTTTGGCATCACTACTCTTTTATCTGGACTTAAAACTTTAACACTCTGTCCCATAAAACCAACACCACAAAATAATACAAATTCAGCATCATCATCTCTTGTTCTAGTTGCTAACTCTAAAGAATCTCCAGTAATATCACCAATCTCAAAAACTTCATCTCTTTGATAAAAATGAGCAACAACCGTTACACTTAATTTATTTTTTAGTTTTTCTATTTTTTCTTTTAATTCTTCATCACTTAGTTGCAATCTATTTTCCTATCTTTAATTTTATTATTTGTATTATAGCAAAAATTATATTTTATTAGATTCTAACTATTTTTAAAGTAGAATATCACTAATTTTTTTAAAGGTATTTTTATGGATTTTTTATTTAATACAAATGTTCAGTTTTTTATTATGGCTTATCTTATTGGTGGTATCCCTTTTGGTTTACTTCTTGCTAAAAAGTATGCTGGTGTAGATATTAAAGAGAGTGGTTCAGGTAGTATTGGTGCAACAAATGTTTTAAGAGTAGTTAAAGAGACTAATCCAGAATTAGCAAAAAAACTAGGAATAGCTACATTAGCACTAGATGCTTTTAAAGGTGTTTTTGTTTTAACTATTGCCTATTTTGTAGGATTAACTGAAGCTACTCTTTGGGGAATAGCTGTTTTAGCTGTTATTGGACACTGTTTTAGCCCTTACTTAGCTTTTGAAGGTGGGAAAGGGATAGCAACGGGTATGGGTGTTATGGCTTTTATGCTCCCTATTGAAACTGCTATTGCTCTTTTAGTATGGGGAATTGGTGCAAAAACAATAAAAATATCATCTATCTCTTCACTTGCAGGACTTACAGCCTTAGTGATTGCAAGTTTTATCCTTAAACCAGATATAGCTCATGCACCTATAATTTTCATAGCATTTGTATTATTTTACAAACATATACCAAATCTCATTCGCCTTTTTAATGGTCAAGAAAAAAAAGTAGTATAATTTATGACTATACATATAGAAAATCTAAGATTCCAAGCAATTATTGGAATCTTAGACTTTGAAAGAAAAACTCCACAAGATGTAATTATTAATCTAACAATAAAATATTTATACAATGATAATTTTATCAATTATGCAGATATTGCCAATATGATAGAAAAAAATATGATAGAAAAAAAATATTTATTAATAGAGAATGCTTTAGATACTCTTTCTAGTAAAATATCATCAACTTATAAACAGGTTCAAACATTGGATATTAAAATAACTAAACCATCAATAATGAAAAACTGTGAAGTTAGTGTAAGTGAAAACTATCAATACTAAATATCCTTCCTGCAAACTTAATTAAAATTTAAACTTTTTTTAAAGAAAATTGAAAAAAAGTTTAAAGTAATCTAAAGTTATGCTATCATTCCGTTAAAATAAAATAGATATAGGAAATTAATATATGCGTATTTTAATTATCGAAGATGAAGTTACATTAAATAAAATGCTTGCTGAGGGACTAAAAGAATTTGGTTACCAAAGTGATGTTGTTGAGACTCTTAAAGATGGTGAGTATTATTTAGATATTCGTAATTATGATTTAGTTTTAATGGATTGGATGCTTCCAGATGGAAATAGTGTAGATATTATTGGTGATATTAAAACAAATACTCCTAAAACTGTTGTAGTAGTATTATCTGCAAGAGATGATAATGAGAGTGAAATTGAAGCTCTTAGAGCTGGTGCTGATGATTACATTAGAAAACCTTTTGATTTTGATGTTCTAATTGCTCGTCTTGAAGCTCGTCTTCGTTTTGGTGGTAGTAATATTATTGAAATTGAAGATTTAACTATCAACCCTGAAGAGGAAAAAATTACTTATAAAGAGAACGATATAGAGCTTAAAGGTAAACCTTTTGAAGTTCTTACTCATTTAGCTCGTCATAGAGATCAAATTGTATCTAAAGAACAACTTCTTGATGCTATTTGGGAAGAACCAGAGTTAGTAACTCCAAATGTAATTGAAGTTGCTATTAACCAAATTAGACAAAAAATGGATAAACCATTAGGAATTACAACTATTGAAACTGTTCGTCGTCGTGGATACCGTTTCTGTTTTCCAAAAGAGATTGACTAATCTTTCAAATCCATAATCCCAAATATGGGATTATGAAGGTAATATAATGTTCTCAAAAAAAAGTATAAGAAAAAATTTCTTATTTAAACTTATAATCGCATCTGCTTTACTAATATTAATATTTTCATCTATCCTTTATCTATCAATTGAAAAATCAATTTATTATGAAAAACATCAAGATTTGCTTCATTTTGCTAAAAATATAGCTAATAATAAATCTATTTTAGATTTAGGAACATCAAATCCAGATTCTTTTTTAGGATTAAATATTGAGATTATTTATTTAAAAAAACAGTTAGAAGATATAGGTTTATATGAAAAAACAAAAAATAAACGCACCTATCTAACTCTTATTTACCCATTCAATATTGATAATAATACTTATCTAAAAATAACAAAAGAGATAACTATCACAAGAGAGATATTAAATAAGATATTGAACTATATATTTATAATAAATATATTTGGATTTGGTTTAGTAATAATTTATGCTATTGGATTATCAAAAATGCTTGTTGAACCTGTTAAGGTATTTAACTCTAAACTTGCAAATATGAATGAATATATTATTAAACCTATTAACACAAAAGAGTTGCCACTTGAATTTGAAACACTTGGACTAACATTAAATCTACTAATTAGAAGAATACAAAATTATGTTAAATACCAAAAAGAGTTATTTATAGGAACAGCTCATGAGTTAAAAACACCTCTAGCAGTGATAAAGCTTAAAAATCAAGTAACTCTAATCAAAATACGAACACCAGAAGAGTATATAGAGGCATTACAAGTTACAAACAAAACTATTGATGAGATGAATAACATAGTGTCCAATATATTAAATATAGGTAGACAAGAGGGAGCTCAACTAGAAAAACCTGTACAAGTTGATGTTATCGAGATTCTTAAGAATAAAGCCAATGATTTTAAACTACTAGCTATAAATGATAACAAAAATTTAAAATTAGATTTTCAACCAAATGGTTTTATGGCAATGATTCAAGTAAACCTTTTAAATCAAATAGTACAAAATTTTCTACAAAATGCTTTAAAATTTACACCAAAAGGTAAATCAGTAACAATTCAAAGCTCACAAGACAATATTGGATTACGAATAGAGGTTATAGATGAGGGTTGTGGAATTGATGAAAGTGTAGATTTATTTGCACCATTTAAGCGTCAGGGAACTAAATCTGGTGTAGGTTTAGGTCTATTCCTCGCTAAAAGTGCTGCTGATACACTAGGTGCTAATATATCTATAAAAAATAGAACAGATGGTGTTGATGGAACAATAGCTATACTACAATTAAATTCTAAACTATCCTGTATCATTCCTCAAAATAACTAAAGTTTGTGTATTTAAAAAATAATAAAGCATTATTTTGATATAAATCGAACAATAAAACTTATATAAGGTTTCAAATGGCTCTATTAATAAATAATGAATGTATCGCGTGCGACGCTTGTCGTGAGGAGTGTCCAACAACTGCTATTGAAGAGGGTGACCCAGTGTACTATATCGATCCAGATAGATGTACAGAGTGTGTAAGTGTTTATGATGAACCAGCTTGTATCTCGGTTTGTCCTGTTGATTGTATAGTTGCTGATAAAGATAATGTAGAAACAATAGCTGAACTCCAATTCAAATTTAAAAATTTAGAAGAAGAAGAGTAACTCTTGGCAAAAAGAGTTGCAGTTATCGATATCGGGTCTAACTCTGTTAGAATAGTTATCTATGAAAAAACTTCTCGATTTGCTTTTAACTTACTTTATGAAGCAAAAAGTAAAGTAAGAATCTCCCAATCTGCATATAGTAATAATGGTAATCTCCAAGAGATTCCGATGCAAAGAGCCTTTAAAGCTTTATCTGAATTTTCAACTATTATCGCATCATTTAAAGTAAGAAAAACATTATGTGTAGCTACATCTGCACTTAGAGATGCTCCAAATAAAAAAGATTTTATCCAAAAAGTCAAACAAAAGCTTAAACTTAATATAAAAGTTATTGATGGTAAAAAAGAGGCATATCTCGGTGCAATTGCTTGTGCAAATCTACTTCCAATTCAAAAAAATGCTCTAAGTATAGATATTGGGGGTGGCTCAACAGAATTTTCATTAATAGATAATTATGATGTTGATAATACACTATCTTTAGAACTAGGCACAGTTAGATTAAAAGAGTTGTTTTTTGATAATAACAATATAGATAAAGCTATTGAATATATAGATACAAAATTAGGTATATTAGATAATTTAGATATATCTACACTAATTGGTATTGGTGGGACATTTAGGGCTATCTCTAGTGCAATTATGAGTGCTAAAAAGTATCCTTTAAAGAGATTGCATGCTGTTGAACATTTATCGAAAGAGTTTATAGATTATTTAGATTTAATTCTTCATGCTAATGAAGATAAACTTGCTGATTTATATATTGATAAAAATAGATTTGATATTATAAAGCCTGGTGCTTTAATTCTATCTAGAGTATTTAAAAAATTATCTATTAGTAAGGTAATAACAAGTGGTGTTGGAGTTAGAGAGGGTGTTTATTTAGCAGATTTATTAAGAAATTCTAAACATAAATTCCCTCATAACTATAATACATCTGTAAAAAATTTATTGGATGTTCACATAACAGATAGTAATTTTCCAAATCAAGTAAACTTAGTAAGTAAAAGAATCTTTCATTTAGTTTACGAATCTTTGAACATAAATAAATCATTTTTATATGAACTCTCTATCGCTTCAAAACTATCTACAATTGGAAGTAATATAAATTTTTATACTCAAAATAAAAGTACCTACAATCTAATTAAGAACTCCTTAGAGTATGGTTTTACACACAGGCAAGTGATATTAATTGCTACAATTACTAGATACTCTAAAAATAAATCACCCTCTAAAGAACATTTAGAGAAATACTCTCAACTACTCCCTGATGATAAAATAGTAAACGCTTTATCATTTATTCTATCCCTTAGTACATTACTTTTAACTCACAGACCTAGAAATATTGATTTTGATTTAAAATACGATAATGGTCTATTAAAAGTGGTATCAGATAAAACTTTATATCTAAGTAAGGAAGCAGTGAAAAAACTTAAAACTATTAATGATTTAAAAATATCTTTTGAATAATAGTTAAGGTTAAATTATATTAATATTGATAGAGTTTTCTCTATCAATATTAAAAAATATATATTAAAATCTTTGACCCATTGAAAATTCAAAGTTAGATGTAACATCATCTGATTGTTTATTTAACGGTTGTGCATACATCAGTTGTATTGGCCCAACTGGTGAGAACCATTCTATACCAAATCCTGCAGCTGCTCTAACCTCAGAGTTTTCTTTATAATTTCCATCAGTGCTACTTGATTTAGGAATATCTCCATCTATAAAACCAGCATCAGCAAAAACTAATAATCTCATTTTAGCTTTTGGTACCAAAGGCATACTTAACTCAACATTATTAGAAAAAGTTGATGTTCCACCAACTTTTCTATCAACACCATCTTTATCAATAGTTGGCGATAATGAATTAGATTCATAACCTCTTACACTTCCTAAACCACCCATATAAAATCTTTCAGCAATTGGTAAATATCCATTATCAAATACATAATTATATCTAGCCTTATATCTAGCAATCATATCAAAGCCGATATACTCTTCAAGACCTTTATATGCATTAAAACTACTTCTTGATTTCAAGAATTGTGCATCTCCACCTATCCCAGCATACTCAAAACTTTGAGTTATAGCAAAACCAGTTCTTGGAAGATAATAATCATCTGTACTATCATATTTAAAACTAAGACTAATAGCACTTTTTACATAACTTTCAAAATAACTATCATTTTCATATAAAATTGTGTCATCAGCTATATCTGAATATTCATTACTTGACCAACTATAACCTAAATAAGCACTTAGATACCTTGTTAATCTATGTCCTGTCCCAACATTCATACTTAAACTATCAATTGTATAATCATCATATTCACTTGAAGAGATTCCTGCACCAAAATTACCACTAAAATCACTATCATTAAGTCTAGGATTTGAGATAGTAAATGAATAATTAGATGTCTTCTCTGATCTTTCTGCTTGAAGTCCTACATTTATACCTGAACCCCATACATTAGTATCATTTACACCAACATTAACTAATATACCACCATAGCTTCCGTATCCACCACCAACTTGTATATTACCAGTTGCTGCTTCTGTTACTTTTACTACAAGGTCAACTGTCTCTTCATCGACTCTTTTCTCCTCAATAGTATTATTTTCAAAATAACCTAATCTACCAAGTGCATTTCTAGAATCTTTTAAATCAGTCAGTGAATACATATCACCTGCCCCTAAATACAACTCTCTTCTAATAATTCTATCTAATGTTCTAGTATTTCCTGATATCACTACATTTCGTATAAAAACTTTTTTACCTGGTGTAATTTTATAAACAACATCAACAGTTTTTTTCTCTTTATTCTTTTTTAAATCTGGAACAACTTGAACAAAAGCATAACTTTTATCTGCAATTAATGTTTTTATCTTATCTGCATCTTTTCTAAATGTCTCTATATTAAATGTTTCACCTACTTTCAAATGAACCATACTTTTTATCTTATTTTCACTCATCACTTCACTAGACTGTTCAATAATAATGTTGCTGATTGTATAAGCACTACCCTCTTCTATAAGATAACTCATATCAGCAGTATAATGATCAAAATTCACTCTAACAAACGGATTTTCAACTTTTGCATCAAGATATCCATACTTCATATAATGGTCTCTAATTCTTAATGGATCATATGTTAAATCAGCAAGTTTTAGCTCACCATTATTTTGTCCCCAAAACCAACCCATAAATTCAACTTCTTTATTAGCTATAACATCATCAAACTCATCACTATCTACACCACTAACACCAAAATATGATAGGTTCGTAATTACAATCTCTTCACCCTCATTCACTAAGAAAGTTACTTTTACACTTCCTTCATTAATATTTTCAACTTCTACTTCAACAACACTATCTATTTTACCATCTCTATTTAATACATCTTTTAATCTTTTTTTTGCATCTTCTATTTTTTTAGTACTATATAAAGAACCTCTTTTTATCTGAATAATACTGTTTTTAACTTCATTATCATCATCTTTATAGCCCTTTAGTTCTACTTTTGAAACAATCGCTTTTTCTTTAAAATAAAATGTTAATTTACCATCTTCAAAATCAACCCAAATATCTTTGAAATAACCTTGTGCATAATATTTACGAACAGATATATCTATTATTTTTTCATCTATCTCATCACCAATTTCAAAATTCAACATTCTGATTGCAACTGGCTTTGAAATATGATACAAACCCTCATAATTTATAGATTTCACAGTATTAGCAAAAGCATTTATAGTTATTAAAGTTAAAATAGTTCCAAGTAATAATTTCATATTATCCCATTAATTTGAATTTGAAAATTATTCTACCTTTTATGTGGTTAATATTAAGTAAATTTAGTATAATTTCTAACCTAAAATAGAAGAAGCAAAATGAATATAGCAATTATTGGATTAGGATTAATGGGTGGTTCATTAGCTATCGCTCTTAAAAAACTAGATTTCATAAATAGTATCGTTGGAACAGACCATAATACACAACACCAAAAAGATGCATTAGAACTTAAACTTGTTGAAAAAATAGTTAATTTAGATGATATAAAAAAATGTGATGTTATTTTTTTAGCTATTCCTGTAAATGGTGTTATATCAATACTGAATGATTTAACAGATGTATCAAAAGATACAACTATCATTGATTTAGGAAGTACAAAAGAGTTGATAGTCAATTCAGTTCCTGACTCCATTAGAGAAAACTTCGTAGCATCACACCCCATGACTGGAACAGAAAATTTTGGACCTCATGCAGCAATAGATGGATTATATGATGGAAAAGTTGTAGTCTTATGTGATTTAGAAGATAGTGGATATATACAAAAAACAACAGCTAGAAAAATTTTCAAATCTTTAAATATGAAAAAATATTTCATGCGATCTAAAGAGCATGATAGACATGCTGCTTTTATATCACATATGCCACATGTTATCTCTTATTCAATAGCAAATACTGTAATGAAACAAGAAAATAAGCATAATATTTTAGCTCTTGCTGCTGGTGGATTTCGTTCTATGAGTAGACTTGCTAAAAGTTCTCCAAATATGTGGGAAGATGTTTTTAAACAAAATAAATCTAATGTTCTTGAAGCAGTAGAGTTATTTGAGATAGAGCTATCTAAACTAAAAGAAAATATAAAAAATGATAAGTGGGAAGATGTTTATAAAACTATGCAAGAGGGAAATAAACTTCATGATATCTTAGAGTAAATCTCTAAGATATATTATATTTTTTTATTAATTTTTTTAATTTTTTCTTATCTATATCTACTTTTTCTTTTGAATATAAACTTTTTTCTAACTCCTCAATAATATTTGCAACCTCCAAATCATCTTTATATGGAAGAAGTTTTATTAAAATAACTTTCGAATCTTTTAAACTCATACTTTTTTCACCTTTTTTTATATATTTCCAAGGTGACAATAACATTAATACTATTCCACTAGACAACCCAATAATAAAAATTATAGCAATTTTTAAATAAGATAATTTTTCATAATTTATAATAGTTTTTGATTCTATTTTATTTTCTTCTCTTTTTATATTTAGATCTTGTTTAGCTTTTGCATTTTTAACATTCACCAATATCTCTTTTGTTGAAATTTTTTCTATTTTCTTTGTATCTGGATTAAAAAATTCTAAACTAAATGGTGGAATTGTAAAATTACTATCAGAAACAAAGGCAATATCTTGAGTTAATACAGAATTTTTAATAGATATTTTTTCATCAAATATATTTACACCTTTTATATATGGCTTAAAACTTTCTATATCCTCAAAATTACCGTTTCCTCTGACCTTAACTGTTAAATTGAGAGGTTCATTTACCTCAACTTCATTACTTTTCAACTCATATTCTATTTGAAAATTACCTACTAATTTAACACCATTAGGTAATGGTTTTACATCTAATTCTAACTCATTTGAGAGATAATGTTTCCATTTTACATTTTGATTCATCATCCCAAAACTATTTAATCTTTTTATTCTAGATGCAATTTTTATATATGCTGGTTTAATTACCTGCTTAGATTCCCTTTGAGGAGCAAGAACATACACTACTTTTGTGATAATATAATCACCATCTTCATATCTTTGTGGTTTTAGCTCTTTTTTTACCCAAAAACCATTGAACTTTGGTGGTGTAAATCTACTATCTATAAACCTTACACTACTTTTTTGTTTTATCAATAAACTAACTTCAAACTCTTCACCAACATAAAGCTCTTTTTTATTACTATGTAAACTTAAGATAAAATCTTTATCAGCTGAATTGCTCATAGCTTTTACTTCTATCTTTATCTCTTTAGTTAAAAATTTATCTGAACCTATCTTAATCTCCAAAGGTTTTATAACACAACTTTTTGTAGGAATAAACTGATAAGATAGTTCATATGAACTTTTCATCTTTCCATTTATTGATTGTATACTAGTTGATGATCCTGTTGATATTATGTCACTATCACATAAAGATTTAATTGATGGCTTTTCTATATCTTCTCCACTGAGTGATACAGTATAAGTCACAGTATCGCCAACAGTTACACTAGTAGAATCAACACTAGCACTTGCATCTGCAAATAAACTATTTTGTAATATTAATAATAATAATATTTTACCAAGGTTTTTCATCTAAATTCTCCTCATTATTTCTGTTTTTATTTAATTGATACATATAACTACTCTGACCTTTATTTAATTTATTTAACCATTTTTTCATCTCTGATTCACTCATACCATCTTTTGAAATTTGGCTCTTTTGTGTATCTGATGGGCTTGTTTCATTAGTATCCTCATCAAGATTCTTTAAATCCTGTTTATCATTTTCTTGTTTAGAACTATTATTTTCTTCACTAGATTTATCAGATTTAGAATTTTCTTTTTTCTCTTTAGAATCTTTGCTATCCTTAGATTTAGAATTTTCTTTTTTCTCTTTAGAATCTTTGCTATCCTTAGATTTGTCATTTTCTTTTTTCTCTTTAGAATCTTTGCTATCTTTAGATTTGTCATTTTCTTTTTTTTCTTGAGAATCTTTACTATCTTTAGATTTACCATTTTTTTTATTTTCACTATCTTTTTGAGAATCATTAGAATCTTTCTTCTCCTCACCATCTTTATCATCAGAATCTTCTTTTTTATTATTCTTCTTTTTTTCCTTTTCTTTTCGCTTTTTTATCTCATCTTTTACTTTTTTCAAATTTTCTTTTGTAGCACTATCATCTTCTAATTTTAAAGATTCCTCATAAAATTTTATTGCCTTTTCTAAACTCTTTGAATCTCCCTGTTTTGCATAAGCATTACCAATATTTGAATATTTTTTTGCACTTAAACTATCATCATTAAACACTGCTTTTTCATAATTTTTTATAGCTCCTGAATAATCACCATTTTTATACAATGAATTTCCTGCATTAAAATAGGAATTAGGATTATTTTTACGATTAGCATACTCAGAATATATTTTACTTGAGGTTTCATAGTCTCCACTATTATAAGCCTCTTTTGCACTATTTAACTCTGCGAAATCTAAAATTCTTGCTTTTAACCCTATGTTGTTGTTTAATAATATAAAAAGTCCAAATATAGGTATTATACTTTTCTTAGAAATTTTACTAAATGAACTCATAGCAATAAGTAAAATAAAAATAGCTAAACCTAAAGGGTAATAAAATAGAGGAGTATATTGTTGAATTTTTTCACTTTTTAGCTCTTTTTTATCACTTACTCTAGTTATCTCTTTTAACATAGCTTTTACATCATCATCTGAATTTACACTTTGTATAAATACTCCCCCAGTTTTTGTAGCTAAATCAATTATATTTTCATTTAATTTTGTAATAATTATATCACCTTTATATTTTATAAACTCACCATTTTCTTTTTTAATTGGTGCACCTTTTTTTGTAGCTATCCCTAATATAAATACAACTATATTTTTATCCTTAGCAGATTCTATCTCTTTAGTAAAATCTTTTTTATCTCCACCATCACTTATAATCAATAGATATTTTTTTGATTTAGTTTTAGTTGAATTATCTACAACATCAAGTAATGATAAAAAATCAGTCCCTTTTTCTGTAATAGAATCTGTCTTCAATTTAGAGAGTAAAAAAGAAACAGCCTTAGAATCAAAACTAAGTGGAGAAACAAGATATGAGTTTTTTGCAAAAGCAATAACCCCTACTCTCTCATTAGGAGTGATTTTTAATAATTCTAAGCCCTTTTGCTTAGCTAATTTTAAACGATTAGGATAAAGATCTTGAGCCAACATAGAATCTGATATATCTAATGCAATCATAATATCTGAGCTTTTAGCTTTAACCTCTATCTCTTTATCTTGTATAACTGGATTTGCAAGTGCTAGTATCATCAAAATAGCAACTATAAAAAACAAAAAATTTCTTGCTTTTAGTGTTAAATTATTAGACCTAGCTCTTAATTTATCCATTACTTCTTGACTAAAAAACTGCTCTTGTGCATCTTTTTGTGTTAGTAAAAATCCAAATAAAATAAATAATAATGGTAATAAGTAATATATGAATTCAGGATTTAAAAATATCATCAACTTCCTCTTTTATTTCTAAAATAAACATATAAAATTAATGATAAAAAAGATAAAAAAAGTGGATAAAAATAATAATATTTTGTATATGAAAATGTTTCATTTTCAATCTTTGATTTTTCTAATTGATCTATTTTACTGTATATCTCTTCTAACTGTGTTGCACTTGAAGCTCCAAAAGCATAAGCACCAGTATCATTAGCTATCTTTTTTAATACTTTTTCATTATATTCACCTCTATGACCAATTCCTATTGTATACACCTTTATATTTTCTTTTTTTGCCATATCGATAGCTACATCAAGTGGTATATTATCTATTTGTGGTGAAGAGTGACCATCTGTTAAAAGAATGGCTATTTTTGTTTTAGAATCTGACATCTTTAGAAGATTTACACCCTGAGCTAAAGATTCATAAAGTGCAGTATACTTTCCAGCCATACCTATACGAAGCTGAGATACTATTCGCTCTAAAATATGTTCATCATAAGTTAGTGGGGAAGCTATAAATGAAAATTCTCCAAAAACAACTAATCCAAGATTATCATTTTTTCTCTCCATTATAAAATCACTGACAATATTTTTTACAACATCAAACCTATTTAATTCTCTATTATTAGTATCAAAACCTTTTTCTCTCATAGAGTTAGATGCATCTACAATCAAAACTATCTCATAACCATCTTTTGGATCTAGTTCATATGGCTCATCTTTTACAGGAGACATTAAGGCTAGAATCATCATTATAACAACAAGCCATTTTAAAATAAATAATGATTTTGACGATGAAACTGATTGCTTCATAAATTGTTGTGTATGTGGAAAATAGATCGATGGTAATCTCATCTTACAAAAATAATCACACACTATAAATGGAACTATTAACAAAGAAAATAGTGAATATTCAAAATATAAACCATCAAACATCAATCATCTCCTTGTAGAGTTCAATATAAGATAATGTTTCTTTATCTAACTCTGGTACATTTTTTTTATATTTATAAGATTCCAGTCTATGACTTATATTATCAAACATCTCTTTATGTCTTTGGCTATCATCTTTAAAAGTTGCACCATAAAAAGTAACTGCATATGCACTATCTTTAGAATTACTAAAATCAATCTCTTTAAGACACTTGTAATGTTCAACTCTAATATTAAATATATTTCTATTTATATACCATTTATACAATAAAAATAAGATTCCTGATATTAGAATGATACATAAACCTAATAAGCCTAAAAAATAATATAAAGAGTAGTCATCAATCTCCAATAATGGCTTTATATCATTAAGTTCAATTGCTGGATATTGTATTTTAGAATCTTGCATTATTTACCTTCAAACAATCTGCGAAGTTCAATTGCAATATTAGAATCTGTATATATTTTGGTAAATCTGATTTTATGTTTTCTAAATGTTTCATATAATTTAGAATCATATTCTTTCACTTTTTTTGTATATTGTTTAATAGTAGAATCATTAAAATCACCCTCTACAAGCATTAAATTTTCTGGATCTAGTAAAGATGAAAAACCCATTTTAGGTGGTTTCTCTTCAAATTTATCCCTTACTATAATAGCTATAACTTCATGCTTTTTAGACAAAAGTTTAAAATCTGGAATCTCAAAAAAATCACCAACAATTATAATCAATGACTTTCTTTTAACTCTACTATATAAAGTGTCGGCAATTATTTTAAAATTTACTTTTTGATTTATAGAATCAAAATCTAAAACTTCTTTAGCTATTTTTTGAACTTGTGGAACTCTTTTACTAGGTCTAATATTTGAAACCATAGAATCAGTAAAAATATAAGAACTTAATAAATCCCCATTTTTAATAGTTGAGAATCCTAAGTGAGCAATTATCTCAGCAATAGTCTCTTGTTTAAATTTTTTTGAACCAAAATGCACACTTCCGTTAAGTATACTAACAGCGACTACACTCAACTCCCTCTCTTCACGAAAAACTTTTATATATGGAACTTGCATCTTAGCTGTAATATTCCAATCAATATGTCGAATATCATCACCTGGCATATACTCTCGAAGTTCTATAAAATCGTAACCCTCCCCTTGAAATACTGAAGGGTTATTACCAACCATTTCACTAAAAACTTGTCGTCTTGCTCTAACTAAAATTTTTTGTAATTTACCCATTTAACTCTCTATTTTATTTAATTAGCATAATTATATATTTTTGTTGTTAATAGAATGTAAAGAGCGTTTATTTAACATTGTCTCCTCTTTAATAGTTTGTAAAAATTCTAAAATATTTTCTTGATATGAAATTGTATCTTTATCATTAAACTCTGCTAATAAATCTTTAAGTTTTTCTATCTCTATTTTTGTTGCATATCTTGGCACAATTTTCAATTGTTTCTGTATACTGTGTATTAGTATTTCAGATACATCTTTATTATCATCTTCTATTTTTTTTCTAATCTCTTTAGTTGAAACCATCAAAAGATTTGCCCTCTCTTCATCATTCTCATAAATATCCATAGCTATTTTTCTTACAATAATATAATCATTTACAGTCGCTTTATCTTTAGCCGATAAAACCAATGCAAACAATTTAGCCCTAAACTCTAAAGAACTATGGTGATGGATAAATATTTCACGAAAAGCATTAAAAAAAAATCGTTTTAGCCTGAAACTAAGATTCATATAAACCTCTTAACTTAATTATTATATTTAGAACAATACTTATGCTATTATACCCTTAGAATTTAAAAAAGGATTTTAAAATGATGATTGAAGAGGATTACAATCAACTCAAGGATTGTTTTATCAGTTCGCAAATATTATTTGATAAACTAAATTTAGTAGCGATTAATGCAAAAGAGCTTGATTATGATGAAAGTGGATTATATCAAGATGATGAAGATATGTATAAAAGACATTGGCTAAAACTTAGTTCTAAAATTGTAGATAAAATGAGTGAAACACTAAGTAATTATAAAATAGAGTTACTCAACAATAGTGAATTAACAACAATGGAACTTAGATTTAATCTAGTTCAAGATGATGAAATCTCTAAAATTAGTGTTGATTATAGTGAAAAAGGTGCATTGTGCATCACACAAAATAGTTAATAAATATTATATAGGTATAATTTCAAATAAATAATTAAAGGAATAGTTTTATGGGTAGAGCATTTGAATACAGAAAAGCATCAAAATTAAAAAGATGGGGAGCAATGTCGAAGCTATTCCCAAAATTAGGTAAGATAATTACTATGGCAGCAAAAGAGGGAAGTAGTGATCCTGATATGAACTCTAAACTTCGTACAGCTATTTTAAATGCTAAAGCTGAAAATATGCCAAAGGATAATATCGATGCAGCTATAAAACGAGCTTCTGCAAAAGATACTGCTAGTATGTCAGAAGTAAACTTTGAAGGTAAAGCTCCCCATGGTGTGCTTATATTTATAGAGTGTGCTACCGATAACAACACGAGAACTGTTGCTAATGTTAAAAATATTCTTACTAAACATGGTGGAGAACTTCTTACAAATGGTTCACTAGAATTTATGTTTAACAGAAAAGCATTAATAGAGTTTAATTTACAAGATAACATGGATATTGAAGAGTTAGAACTAGAACTAATTGATGCTGGTTTAGAAGAGATAGAAGAGGAAGATGGTGCTGTAATAGTTACAGGTGATTACACTAGTTTTGGCACACTAAATGAAGCACTTGAAAATATGAAAATTGAGATAACTAAAGCACATTTAGAAAGATTAGCAAATACACCAATAACTATCTCTGAGGAACAACAAGAAGATATAGATAAAATACTAGAAAAATTAGAAAATGATGAAGATGTGCAAAAAGTTTACACAAATTTATCATAATATAAAAAATAATTAAAACTAGGATATAGATGAGATATATAGATAAATCATTCTCTAATTTATTAGAGATTAAACAATCTAAATTTATAGCTCATCTTGTCCCCTACTCACTATACAATTCAACCCTCCAAGAACTAAAAAATTCTCATCCCAAAGCTAGACATTTTGTTACAGCATATAGATACCTAAATGAATATAAACAGATAGTAGAACATTCTAGTGATGATGGAGAGCCAAATGGAACTTCTGGTAAACCATCATTATTTGTATTACAAGGTGCAGATATGATTAATTGTGCAGTTGTAATTGTTAGATATTTCGGTGGGACAAAACTTGGAACTGGTGGATTAGTTCGTGCATATAGTGATGCTGTTAATCTAGTTTTAGAATCTGCTATATTAAAAAAATATGAAATTCAAATTACAAAAGAAATCTCTTTTGAATATTCAAATCTTAGAAAAATAGAGTATGAATGTGATTTATTAAATATAAATATAATAAATAAACTTTTTGATATAAAATTAGTTTATAAGATAGAAGCTTCACAAGAAAATATTGATAAATTTCTAAGAAGGTTTGAAAGAATCTTAAAAGTAAAATAATGAGACTAATCTATCTCCTTATTTGAGATAGATTAAAATTTCTAATTTTTAACTGCACTTCCCATATCCCACATCGGTAAGAAAATACCAAGAGCAAGTAATAGAATCATCCCTGTCATAAAAAACAACATTATAGGTTCTATTGCTTCAGATAAACCATCAATAATAGCATCAAATCTCATTTTATAATACTCAGCAACTTTTTCAATCATTGCATCTAATGTACCACTATCTTCACCAGCTGTAATCATTTGAATAATCATATTTTCAAAAAGTTC
>Ga0256837_1000347_pt1 | contig 40916 bp, 46 predicted proteins | sample 4562384metaG_FD_185976 | JGI IMG/M metagenome (GOLD analysis project Ga0256837, IMG submission 185976) | Hydrothermal vent microbial communities from Guaymas Basin, Mexico - 4561-384 | ecosystem: Environmental > Aquatic > Marine > Hydrothermal vents | place: Mexico: Guaymas Basin | collected... | reverse complement strand
ATTTTTTGGCTGTATGAAAGTTCTTCTTTAAGTAGTATATCTATAAAGGCACTTCCAACAATCACACCATCTGCACCTGCTACTTTATCTTTTGCAGTTTTTGCATTGACACCAAAACCTACATATACTGGTGTTTGTGTGTATTTTTTAATGCTAGAGAGAAAAGGTTGTAAATCCTCTGCAACACCAGAGCCTGTGATACCGGTATAGGCTACCATATAGATGAATTTTTTTGCATCACTTACAACTTTTTGAATACGCTCCTCAGAGTCAGTTGGTGCAACAAAAGAGATATTAGCAAGATTGTTTTGAGTAAAAAGGTCACTATACGTTAATGCCTCTTCATGAGGAACATCAGGGATAATAAGACCATTGACTCCAAGTTTTTTTGCAAGGGGAATAAGCTCTTTCATATTTTGTTGGTAAAAGCTGTTAAAGTAGCCCATCCAAAGAGTATCTACCTTTGGTGCTACTATTTCAGAAATTTCTAACAGGTGTTGAAATTTAAAGCCTAAATCAAGTGCCTTGTGATTTGCTTTTTCTATAAGTGGACCATCTGCTACTGGGTCAGAAAATGGAACACCAAGTTCGAGTGTATCTACTCCATTATCACCTAATGCTAAAGCCAAATCGATACTAAAAGATTTTTCAGGGTATCCTGAAGTTATGTATGCTACTAATTTTTTCATATATTTTTATTGTTCCAAGTCAGGTATTTTAAGGAGGGAGTATCTTATTTTACTGAGTTCATTGTCCATTTTAAAATCATCTTGCCAGGTCGCAAACATATCACTGATCGCTAAAAGCCAGTCTGTTGTTTCCGCATTGATAGGTGGCTTTTTTTTGCGAAGCACTTCAAGTTCATCTTCAACAAAGGCTGCAAGTTTATTCATTGGGGTGATTTTAAGATAACCAGAAGCTGATTTGATATTGTGAAAAACACGAAAAAGCTCATTGACACTACGTTCATACATGCTAGGTTTTGCAAGGTCAATTATCATAACTTCCATGCTATCTACCATCATAGAATAGTGATCTAAAAACTCGTCAACAATCTCAAAATCAAAGTTGGCATCTAAATCACTTCTTATACCCATAAAATAATTCTCCTATATAGTTCAAATTATAGCAATATTTAGTTAAAATACTTTTATTAATACTAAAAGAGTTTTCAAATGAGTAAAAAAATAACTATTTCTTCGATAAAAAAGTCTAAGGGTGTAAAACCTTTAGTGATGATTACGGCTTATGATGCACTTTTTGCAAAGCTACTTAGCGAGAGTGCTGATATGATTTTAGTGGGAGATTCACTCAATATGTCTTTTGCTGGCAAGAGTGATACTATCTCAGCAACACTTCCTCAGATGATCTACCATGTCAATGCTGTGTGTGCTGGTGCACCAAATAGTTTTGTAGTGGCAGATATGCCTTTTGGTACTTATATAAACAAAGAAGAAGCACTTAAAAATTCTATAGAGATGTTTCAACAAACACAAGCAGACTGTGTAAAAATTGAGGGTGGAGCTGATAAGGCTGATATTGTCAAACATCTTACAGATAATGGCATTGCAGTATGTGGACATATTGGACTTTTACCTCAGTCTGTAAGAAGTGAAGGTGGCTATAAGGTCAAAGGGAAAACGCCAGAGGAAAAACACCAACTTATAGAAGATGCTAAGGCGATAGAAGCAGCAGGTGCATTTTGTATGGTGATGGAGGGTGTCAAAGCTGAGATTGCCAAAGAGATTACTGATGCTGTAACTATTCCTGTTATTGGGATTGGTGCTGGTGTTGATGTTGATGGTCAGGTGCTTGTATTTTCAGATATGTTAGGACTTTTTGAAGAGTTTACTCCAAAATTTGTCAAAAAATATCTTGATGGTGCAACACTTGTCAAAGATGCTGTAAAAAATTATGCTGATGAGGTTGCATCAAAAGCTTTTCCAAAAGAGGAACATACATACTAATGCAGGAACACTCAAATGGATAGAATGGTAGAGATTGAGACTTTTAATGCCGATGAGGAAAGCTCTGAAATAACTCTGCGTCCTGATGCTTGGAGTGAATACATAGGGCAGGAGCAGATTAAAAAGAATCTTGGTGTTTTCATTGAGGCGAGTAAAAAACGCGATGAAGCACTTGATCATGTTCTTTTTTATGGACCTCCAGGGCTTGGAAAAACAACACTTGCACTTATTATTGCTAATGAGATGGGTGCAAATATTAAAGTAACAGCTGCACCTATGATAGAAAAAAGCGGCGATTTGGCTGCGATTTTAACTAACTTAGAAGAGGGTGACATCCTTTTTATTGATGAGATTCACCGTCTCTCTCCTGCCGTGGAAGAGATACTCTACTCCTCTATGGAAGATTATCGTATAGATATAATTATAGGGAGTGGGCCAGCTGCACAAACAGTGAAGATTGACCTGCCGCGTTTTACCCTCATAGGGGCAACAACACGAGCAGGGATGCTTTCAAATCCACTACGTGATAGATTTGGTATGAGTTTTCGTATGAACTTTTACTCTCACGATGAACTAGCTCGTATTATTGCTCAGGCATCGAGTAAATTAGATAAAGAGATAGTCAAAGAGGCCTCTTTTGAGATAAGTAAACGCAGCCGAGGAACGCCACGTATAGCCTTGCGTTTACTTCGTCGCGTTCGTGACTTTGCTGATGTTGCAGATGAAGAACATATCAACCATAAACGTACTCAATATGCCCTTGATGAACTTGGCATAAATTCACATGGTTTTGATGAGATGGATATTCGTCTTTTACAGCTTTTAGCTTCAGCAAAAGGGAGACCTATGGGGCTTAGTACCATAGCCGCAGCACTTAGTGAAGATGAGGGGACGGTTGAGGATGTTTTAGAGCCTTATTTAATTGCTAATGGCTACTTAGAGCGTACAGCAAAAGGGCGTAAGGCGACACGAAAAACATATGATGTTTTAAGCCTTTCATACCTAAATGAAGATGGGACACTTTTTTAGATGAAACCACAGTTTTTTATAGCCGCACTTTTTGCTACTTCACTTTACTGGATGTATCTTTTATATGCTCCATTTTTATTGGCGATGATGATAGCCGCACTTTTGGCAATCTCTACGGCAAATATTCAAAACTATTTTGAGATCTTATTTAAACATAAATTTGTAGCAGCCCTTATCTCTAGCTTACTTCTTGCTGCACTCTTTTTTGCACCTCTAGGATATTTTTTAGCAACCTTAACACTTAAACTCAATACCTTAGAACCTGAAACTGTTGAGAAAGTTCAACTCTATGTAGAAAACTTTTTGAGTGCACCTCCAGAATACTTACTCTTTTTAAAACCTTATCTTAAAGATATAGTAAGTGGTTTAGATATTAATGCACTGACTGCTAACTCTTTAGCTATTGCAGGAAAAGTGGGTTCATTTAGTGCAGGATTTTTAAAGAATGCTTTTCTTATTATTATCTTTTACTTTTTTGCTCAGTATAATGGGGAAGCGATAGTGTCGTTTTTAAAACGTGTAGTACAGATGTCTGTAGATGAGTCAACGCTTCTCGCACGTGAACTCTCTAGTGTTATGAGTGTTGTGTTTTACTCCATCATTACAACGGCGATGTTTGAGGGTGTCCTTTTCGGTGTGGCTGTTTCATTTATGGGCTATAATGGGCTACTCTTTGGGATTATGTACGGTTTTGCTTCTCTTATTCCTGTTGTTGGTGGCGTTTTAATGTGGCTACCATTTATGGTGTATGAGTTTGCCGTTGGAGACTCTTCACAAGCGATTTTTATAGCACTTTATTCTATTATTGTTATATCAATTATTGCAGATACTTTCATTAAACCTATTATCATTAAAGGGATTAATCAAAGACTTCTTAAAGATGATGATACGAAGATGAATGAGCTTGTAATTTTCTTTGCAATTATTGCAGGGCTTGCAACTTTTGGATTTTGGGGGATGATTTTAGGTCCTGCCATAACAGCATTTTTCTTGACTATTTTAAAGCTTTTTGAAGCACGTACTAAAGAGTGTGAAACTCTTTAGTCTTTTTGATAGATTTCTCGTTTATCATTTTTCCAGCGTTTATGGAGCCAAAACCAAAACTTTGGTTCTTTAGTGATGAGCTCACTCAGCCAATCTGCTTGAAGTTGTGTGGCTACCTGTATATCTTCTTCTACATTATCTGTTTTTGGTACTTTTATCTCATCAAAAATCATTAAAGTATAGTTTTCTTCATCGTCTGTTCTCATAGTAACAGGGATAATGGCTGCATCAAACTTTCTTGCAAGGTATGCTGGAGTTGAGGTTTGACGAATTGGCTTGCCTAAAAACTCTACCATAAGTCCCTCTTTTGGGTTAATGTTAGTATCTATAAGTAATCCACTTGCCATTTTCTTTTTTATAAGTCGTATAAGAGGTTTGACAACATTTGATTTTTCAAGGTTTATGTTTCCAAAATGTGCACGCGATTCTAAAAGCCACTCTTCATATTCTGAATTTTTCATCTTTTTGTATACCGCTGCAAGAGGTTCAACAAAAGCACCAAGTGAAGCACCACCTAGCTCCCATGAGGAGTAGTGAGTTGTTACATAAATCACTGCACGACCCTCTGCATGAACCTTATCTACTGCTTCTTTGTTTTGGATGGTAACAATCTTTGCTAAATCCTCTTTCGTCATATGACGAAGTTCCATCACATGTAAAAAGTTATAGAGGAGATTTTTAAAGCTGTATCGAGTGATAGCATCTATCTCTTCATCACTCAAGGTGTCATCAAAGGCATATTTGAGGTTCTGTTTGGCTACATTTCGATACTTTGAAGAGATATGGTAGGCTAAAAATGCAAGAAAGGTAAAAAAAGATTTTCTAGCACCTTTTGGAAGAGCCATTAAGATTTTTTCTAAGATGAGTAATAGTTTAAAGCCCATGTTCTAGTAATCCTTTTGCTTTTTGCACCACTTCATGGTAGTCTATCTCTTTAATTGAGAAGTCGTTTTTATTGATTTTTAATATATCTACCACTGAGGGTGATTTAATCCCTATATTTTGTGGAGTTTCATAAATCATACGGGTGGTGGTTGGTCCAAAAAGTGTAATGGAGGGGATGTTTTGTGCCCATGCCATATGGGTTGGACCGGTATCGTTTCCTATAAGTAAGTCCATCTCTGATATAAAAGAGATAAGCTCATGGAGTGAGAGTTTTGGAGCGAGTGTCGCGTTTGGGGTGTGCTCACAGATCCACATCGCAGATTCTTTCTCTTTTTGGCTTCCCCAGATAATATGACACTCTCCATCAAGCTCTTTGCAAGTTTGAGCAACAAGCTCTTTAGGAAATATTTTAGATTCCCAAGATGCACCAATAACAAAGGCGATATGCTTTTTCTTTTTCTCTAAATCAAAAGTTTTTAAATGGGGAAAAATAGCTTCTTTTTGAAGAAGCATCTCTTGATTTATCTCAAAATTAAGTGCATCGCTTACTACAAAGCAGTTGCGTTTGACAACATTTTCTTCATAAGCAATCTTTGAAGTGGAGTTATAAAAGAGAGCAGCAAGAGATTCTCTTGTGGAATTTTTATCGAAACCGTGGCGTTTCTTGCCTAAAAAAGTACTTACGATGGCTGATTTTATAAGCCCTTGCATATCTATGATTAAATCATATTCAGGGGTACTTTTAAGTGTTTTAAGTGTCTCTTTAAGAAGTGCAAAACTTTTTTCTTTTTTAATTCTTTTGAGGTTAATAGTGTAAAGTTTGTTAATAAGAGGGTGATTCTCAAGTACAGAGCTAAACATCTCTTCTGTAATCCAGTCTATTTTTACATTAGGGTAAACCTTGTGTATAAACTGAAGTACCACAGCACTATTTACGATATCGCCAAGGGCTGAGAGTCTAACAATAGCAATATGTTGTATCTGTGTATTCATTGTGTAATTATACATTATATTTCTTGTGATATAATCAATAAAGTAAACAAGAAGGATAGAAGATGGAAATAAATGCAATAACAATTTTAATAATAATCGCTGGAGTAGCACTAGGGTGGGTTCTAGCTACTATAAAGTCATACTTTACAATCAGAAAACATAAAAAAGAGCTCAAAGATTACCAAGAGCATCTTAATCGTCATATGAAGATCTCAGAAGAGGGGAATAAAACTTTAGATGATGAGTTGAAAACACTTAAAAAAGAGAATGAAAACTTAAGAATTTCAGTCAAAACATTGGGGCAAAAACCGGGTCGTGCTGAGATGAGACTTTTAAATATTTATGATGGGGCTATTCGTAAGATGATGCATAAGGCTCCTGGGTTTTCTTCAGCATGGGAAGCAGCACTTCAAGAAGCAGAGCATGAATATGAAGAGAATGAAAAAGGGTTTAAATCGATCATCAAAAAAGTTTTTGTTCCAAGTATTATGCAAAAAAGTGAGCATAAAGAGATAACACAAGATGTGTAAAGAGATTGTAATTATCGCTAAGATATAATTACATAAATTAAAAAGAGGCAAAGTATTATGGTTGCACTAGATATACAACAGTTTGCAGAGGGTAGAACAAAGGCGAGAGCTTATTTTTGCTACCTTTTTTCAAAAAACATACCAAATAGACTTCCATCTCTAAGTGAAGAGATGATTGTACCGCGTTTGTTAAAAATCAAAGCAGATTTAGAAAACTGTGAAGGTGTGTATCTTCTAGATAACAAAGGTGTTCAGATAACACCAACCTTTACAGCACATGGACAGATAGATGATGATGCAGGTAAAATTCGTGCAGACCGTGCTTACTATTACCGTGCAGTAAGGGAAGAACGCTGTACCATTACTGATCCATATCCATCTCTGATAACTGGTGAATTGACTGTTACTGCTTCTGCACCAATCTTTTGTGAAAATGGTGACTTAAAATATGTGGCATGTTTAGATATGCCTATAGAAGAGGTTCTGAAAATTTCAAAACTAAATACATTAGATAGTGTATTTAGCAAATTTTTCAAGTACTCTTATGCAGCTTTTTCTTTTGCACTTGTAGCGATTGCGATTTTACTTTTTTTCAAAGGGGTAGGGAGCTTTTTTCTTAATGAAATATCACCAGAACATTTTAAAATTAAAGATGTTTTTGAAGCGACAATTTTACTTACACTTTCTCTGGCCATCTTTGATCTTGCAAAAACATTGATAGAAGAGGAGATACTCGGCCGACATAAAGAGCATAATATCTCTGGACCTCATAAAACAATGGTGCGATTTTTAGGAAGTATTATTATTGCACTCTCTATTGAAGCTTTAATGTTGGTGTTTAAGTTTGCCATAACTGACCCAGATAAACTTCTTTATGCAATATTTATTATGGGTGGCGTTTCACTATTGCTGATAAGTTTGGCAGTATATATAAAATTTACAAAATTAAAGATAGATGAATAATGATAGCAATAGTTGACTATAATATGGGAAATTTAGCATCGGTGAAAAATGCCTTTGCTAAACTAGGAAAAGAGACAGTGGTGGAGAGTGATCCAGCAAAATTTCAAAAGTATGACAAGCTTATACTTCCAGGTGTTGGTGCATTTGGTGATGCAATGGAGCATCTAAGAGAACGAGATATGATAGAAGCGATACGAGATTTTGGAGCAAGTGGAAAACCAATGCTTGGTATCTGTCTTGGGATGCAACTTTTGTTTGAAAGTTCAGAAGAGTTTGGTGAGCATAAGGGACTCGGACTAATAAAAGGGCATGTAAAAGCTTTTGATGAGTCAAAATTCTCAGAGCCTTTAAAGGTGCCTCATATGGGATGGAATAGAATGTTCACAAAAGAGCATCCACTTTTTGCAGGTTTAGATGAAAATCATTACCTTTACTTTGTACATACTTTTCATGTTACTTGTGATGATAAAGAAGATATTATTGGTGAAACTGAGTATGGCTATAAATTTACCTCGGCAGTTGCACACAACAATATAATGGGGATTCAACCTCACCCAGAAAAAAGCCATGACAATGGACTTAAAATTTTAGAAAACTTTATAAAAATATAGGAAAATATATATGACTTTATACCCAGCGATTGATTTAAAAGATGGACAAGCAGTACGCCTCACAAAAGGGCTTATGGATAGTGCGAAGATATACTCAAATGAGCCTTATGAACTTGTAAAAAAGTTTGAAGAGATGGGGGCTGAATGGGTCCATTTAGTTGACTTAAATGGTGCCTTTGCAGGGGAGCCAAAAAACTTGGACTCTATTATCAAGATTAGAGAGAACTGTAATGTGAAACTTGAACTTGGGGGTGGGATTCGTGATGAAGCTACTATTGTGAAGATGCTTGATCTTGGAATCGATAGAATCATTTTAGGCTCTATCGCTGTGAAAGATCCTCAGTTTGTTAGAGATATGGCTGCGAAGTATCCCATTGCTGTTGGTATTGATGCTATTGATGGTTATGTTGCAGTTGAGGGTTGGGGTGAAGTGAGTGAGATGAAAGCTACAGACTTAGCTAAAGAGTTTGCTGATGCTGGTGTTGAGGCTATTATCTGTACTGATGTTGGTAAAGATGGCACACTCTCAGGGGTAAATGTTGAGTTTACTCTTGATATCGCTCGTGCTAGTGGTGTTGCTACAATCGCGAGTGGTGGAGTAAAAGATGCAAGTGATATTGAAGCTCTTATCGCTACAAAAGAGGTTGATGGTGTTATTATTGGTAAGGCTTATTATGAGGGTACATTAGACCTTCCAAAGATGTTTAAATTACTCGATTAATAGTAAAACAAACAAAAATTTGGTATTATTAGTTTATTAAATTTGCAAATTATTATAAAAAGGATTTCAATTGAAATTACTTGTTGTTGATGACAGCTCTACGATGCGTCGTATTATTAAAAACACTCTAGCTCGTTTAGGATATAAAGATATTTTAGAGGGTGCTGATGGCGTTGAAGGTTGGGCTCAAATGGATGCCAATCCAGATGTAGATATGCTTATCACAGACTGGAATATGCCAGAGATGAATGGTCTTGAACTTGTAAAAAAAGTTCGTGCTGATGATCGTTTTAAAGATACTCCCATTATTATGGTAACAACTGAAGGTGGTAAAGCTGAAGTTATTACTGCTCTTAAAGCTGGTGTAAACAACTATATTGTGAAACCTTTCACTCCTCAAGTACTCAAAGAGAAACTTGGTGCTGTTATGGGTGTCGCGGAGTAATGCAAGAGCACTACTTCGAGTTAGTAGTAAAAATCTCCTCGCACCATTCCCTTTTTTCCGACTTTTTATCAGATACACTCCCTGTTGGTTTTGAAGAGACTGATGATGGTTTTATCATCAGAAGTGAAGAGGAACTTGATACTATAGTATGGGGATTAGAACAGTTTACCGAAGCACTACAAAAAGCACTTGGTACTACGATAGAGTTAGAGTGTACTCAAACAAAACAAGAAAATAGTGACTGGGTAAGTAACTACCAAAAAAGTATAGAACCTATTCAAATAGATAAGTTTTATATTCACCCAACATGGGATGAAGCAGATCCAGAACTTATAAATATTGTCATTGATCCTGCACTTGCTTTTGGTACAGGGCACCATCCAACAACAGCTTCATGTCTTCGTGGCGTTTCAAAGTATGTGAAAGAGAACGATAGAGTTTTAGATGTAGGTTGTGGTAGTGGTATACTCGGTATTGGTGCGATTAAATTGGGTGCAAGTGTAGATGCTTGTGATACGGATCCTATCTCTGTTGAAAATACGAAAGTCAATGCAGAGCTTAATGGTGTAAGCTTTACAAATATTTGGGAAGGCTCTGCTTCACAGACAGATGAAAAATATGATGTTGTGATTGCAAATATCGTAGCAGATGTTCTTACATTTATAGCTAAAGAGCTCAAAGGGGCTTTAAAAGAAAATGGTATTTTAATTTTATCGGGGATACTCAACAAGTATGAAGATAAAGTTCTAAACTATTATAAAGATTTAGAGATATTACAAAGAATACCACAAGATGAGTGGATAACTCTAGTACTTCAAAGAAAAGAGAAATAAAACAAGATGTCAAAACAAGAAAACAATAACCAAAACAATAACAATAACTTTTTTAATCAAAATCCTTTGATTACATTTGCTATTTTTTCCGTTGTCGTGATTATGCTTTTTAAAGTATTAGTTGGAGATGGTGCAGGAGCAGCAGGCTCAATGGCTGGGACAAATACAAGAACAAAACAGGTGAGTTACTCAGAATTAAAATCTTTAGTTAACTCTAAAAGTGTAAAGAAAGTTGAAATTGGACAAACTTATATCAAAGCAATTTCAACTGATGGTACACAGATCTATACAACTAGAATAGTTAAAGGTGACAATGACCTCGTCAAAGCTCTTGATAAACAAGGGATTGAGTATGCAGGTTTTTCTGAGACTAACTGGTTTACAGAGATGTTTGGATGGTTATTTCCATTTTTACTTATAATAGGTATCTGGATGTTTTTTGCTTCACGTATGCAAAAAAGTATGGGTGGAGGACTCCTTGGTATGGGACAATCTAAAAAGATGGTTTCTTCTGAAAAACCTGACACAAAGTTTGATGATGTAGCTGGTGTTGAAGAGGCTAAAGAGGAAGTGCAAGAGATTGTTGACTTCTTAAAGTACCCTGGACGTTATGTTGAGATTGGTGCAAAAATCCCTAAGGGTGTTCTTTTAGTAGGAAGTCCTGGTACAGGTAAAACACTTCTTGCAAAAGCAGTTGCGGGTGAAGCTGAAGTTCCATTTTTCTCAGTAAGTGGTTCTAGTTTTATTGAGATGTTTGTTGGTGTTGGTGCTGCACGTGTTCGTGATCTGTTTGAACAAGCAAAAAAAGATGCACCGAGTATCATCTTTATCGATGAGATTGATGCTATTGGTAAGAGTCGTGCTGCTGGTGCACAGATGGGTGGAAATGATGAGCGTGAGCAAACACTTAATCAACTTTTAGCTGAGATGGATGGTTTTGGAACAGATACTCCTGTTATTATTTTAGCTGCGACAAATAGACCAGAGATTTTAGATGCTGCACTGATGAGACCAGGGCGTTTTGACAGACAAGTACTTGTTGATAAGCCAGATTATCAAGGGCGTATCAAAATCCTTAAAGTGCATATGAAAAATGTAAAAATGGATAAAGATGTAGATGTTGAAGAGGTTGCTCGTCTTACTGCAGGTCTTGCAGGGGCAGATTTGGCAAATGTTGTCAATGAAGCAGCACTTTTAGCTGGTCGTAAAAGCCAAAAAACTGTAAAACAAAAAGATCTTTTTGAATCAGTTGAGCGTGCTATCGCTGGACTTGCTAAAAAATCTCGTCGTATTAATCCTAAAGAGAAAAAAATTGTGGCTTACCATGAGAGTGGACATGCTCTTCTTGCAGAAACTACTGTTGGTGCGAAGAAAGTTTCTAAGGTAAGTATTGTTCCTCGTGGACTAGCTGCTCTTGGTTACACACTTAATAAACCAGAAGAAGATAAATTTATGATGCAAAAGCATGAACTTTGGGCTGAGGTAGATGTTCTTCTTGGTGGTCGTGCAGCTGAACAAGTATTTATTGGTGAAATCTCAACAGGTGCTGGAAATGACCTTGAACGTGCGACTGATATTATAAAATCTATGGTACAAACATATGGTATGAGTGATATCGCAGGTTTAATGGTACTAGAAAAATCTCGTCAATCATTCTTAGGTGCAGGACAACAAGCAACTCGTGAATACAGCGATAAGATGGCTGAAAATATGGATGAATTCATTAAGTCATCATTGCAAGAACATTACGAAGGTGTTGTGTCGCGTTTAGAAGAGTATAGAGATGCAATCGAAGCTATGGTTGCACTTCTGTATAAAAAAGAAAATATTACAGGTGATGAGGTTCGTGACATCATTATCGCTTTTGAAAAAGAGAATGGTATAGATTCTAGAGTTGAAGTTGTTGAAGATGAGATTGCAGCTGAGCTTAAAGAAGATGCTACGATGGTAGAAAAAGATGAAAAATAATCTTTTTCCTATCGCCCAATCAGGTATAAAATATGTAAGCATTAGTGCTGCTATCTTTGTAGTTTGTTTTCTTCTTGATTTGGACTTACTGACATTTATTGCTTTTTTAGTAACATTAGCTTTAGCATTTTCTTTTAGAAATCCGGAGCGTGAACTTCCACCATTTGAGAAGGGAAGTGTTGTTGCACCGGTTGATGGTGTAGTAACCTCTATAGAAAGTATCGAAGATGAAAAATTTGCATATAAAGTAAAGATAGATGCAACATATTTAGATCTTGGTGTATTGAGAGTACCAATGGCATCAAAACTTCAAAGTGTGCAACATTTTCATGGTGCAAGACTCTCTGATGAGATTCAATTACATCAAGATATTAATGAAAATGCTACATTGGTATTTGAAGATTCAAATAAAAATCTTGTGAAGATTCAGCATAGACTTAAACAGAGTTTTGCACCAATTTTTATTGATATTATTGAAGCTCAAGAGTTACGTCAAGGTGCACGATATGGTGTGCAAATTGATGGTATAACAACGATATTTTTACCAAAAAACTTTCGCGTAAATGTAAGTGTTGGAAATCAACTTCAAGGTTCACAAACTCTTTTAGGCTATCTCTCTTAATCTTTCTTCTTGTGTTGCTTTTGAAAAAGCAACGCATCTAAATCTATCTTAAAATTAAAATATTCAGAACTAAATCCATCATCTTGTATATGTGAGAGTTGTATTGTTGCACCCTCATTGTTTTTGGCTTCAAGATAAAGCAGACCAAGAGCATAACGACTTTGGATGAAACTTGTATCTTTCATTTTTGAAAGTTCTAAAAGAGCTATAGCATTTTCATGGTGTCCAGCAGCAGTAGAAGCTACTGCACCTAAGAAAAGAGTGTAGGCATCTCTAACTTTAACTTCATCTATAAGGGTATTGTAAAGAGTATAGGCCTCTTCATACTGTTTATCGTAGAGTGATGCCATAGCTAAGGTGCTTATGATCTCTTGAGTATTGTCTGGTGTAGACTCTAATTTCTTTTTGAGTTGTTGTCGTAAGAAGTATAATTGTCCTGTGATAAGATTCTCTTTGACATAGAGGTACCTAGTGATATAGGGACCAAAATAAAGATCTTCAAAAGTAAACTTTTGCTTTTGCATATAAGTGATCACTTTGGCAGCATATTTTGAACTTGAAAGATCATAAAAATGGGTATCAATATTCATAATATGTGGCAAAATATCGTGTGGTAAAAGAATGCTAAGTTGTGTTGATGCCTCTTGTGCTCTTTTCATTTTATTGAGTTTTGAAGCGATGATAACATCAAGTGCAAGGTAAAGATTTCTTTGTTTGTAGCTATTGTCAAGCCATTCAATCGCTGAAAGGTAGTTATTTTCACTTATGTAGAGTAGAGTAGAATAAAGCTCTTTACTCTCACTATCATCCTCATTTGCTAAAGAATCTTTTAAAATAGATTTGAGTTTTGTGATATTTATGTCCAGAAGTTGCCCAGTCATCACAGCATATACACCAGAGAGATAATTTTTCGCATCAAGATAGTAAGAGCGTAAAAAGTGCTCGTGAGCTTTTTTAGTGTCTCCCATCTGTGCATAAGTTAATGCAAGATTGTAGTGCAATATAGAATGTTTTGGCTGAATCTTAACGAGTCTCTCAAGCTCCTCATTCGCTTCTCTAATTTTAAAAGAGAGAGCCTTTTTTATTGCTTTTGTAATTCCATAGTTAACACTAGATGAGGAAACACTTTTGCGGAGGTAATTTTTCGCTGAAGCTACATTATCTATGTAGATATTTGCATTTCCTTTTCGAATATAGCTAATAGTTTGATTTGCATTGAAAATTTTATAGGGGGAGAAGTAAAAAATCTTTTGATAGATAAGACTTTTTTTTGTGTCTATATTGTCACGATAGATCTTTTGAGCTTTTTTTGCATCAAAAAGAGATTCTTGTAAGCCAACTTTGATTGGGTAGTATTTATAAACCTCTTGGGGAAACATATCTGTTACATTTTTAATCTCTCGACTTCCTTCAGAGATTCGTCCCGCTTTGAGGTTTATAAGACCAAGGGCAAGTTGGGCACGAACAGGTTGAATGTTTTTTAAAATAGCAGCATCAAGATGATTTTTTGCAAGGGTAAAGTCTCCAACTCTTGCATATAAAAGAGCTATACTAAAATCATCAAGATTCTCCATGTTTTTTTCCATAGCCTCAATCGCATCATAGTTGTTGTCGTACATTGCACTAATTTTTGCCATAAGATTTTTTTGTATATGTGGATAGGCATCGGATGTAGAGTGCTTAAGGGATGTAAGAGCTCCAAGGTAGTTCTTGTTGTAGTAAGCTATAAGTGTGTAGTAGTAAGAGTAGAGTGGAGAGTTTATCTCTCGTGGTAGATAGGCATAGGCAAGGTCTATATAGTATTGAAAGCTCTCTTGATCTTTAAGATGTAAAGAGCAGACTGCCGCATTGATAGCACTTACACAGCGTTTTTCATCATTTTCAATCGCTTTTTTAAAGGTCTCTAGGGCTACTTTGTATTGATCATTTTTAAGTTGAGCGACACCAAGATTATATAAAGAGATCGCTTCGCTGTATTGAGCAATCTCTTCATAAAGATAAAGAGCCTCATCTTTGGAGCCATTGGAGTATAGATAGTTGGCTTTTACTATCATATTTTCTAGTTTACTAGGTTCAACTTTTAGCTGCTCTTTTTTATTGAGTTTCTCTTCTATAAATCCCATATCTATAGTTTGTTCATCTTTAGATGAGTTTAGAAAAAGTAAAAGAGTTGTGATAACAATAATAAGAACAAGAGCGATAGCTATCCCACCAAAGATAAGGATCTTTTTCTTTTTACTCTCCTCTTCCCCTAGATCAACATTTCCATTCTCTGAATCATGCTCAATATCTGCTGCTTCACTCTCATCAATAATAATTATCTCTTCTTGTGCCTCAGCCATTGTTACCCTTAGAATATTTCGTAGTGATAGTATAGCATCTCTAAAGCAAAATAAGTACCATCTTTAGAGAGTGAATATGATATAATTTGAGTTATTTTAGAAGAAGGTTTTGACTTGGATATAGGAGAAAAAAAGCTCATTATATTTGACTTTGATGGAACACTCATAGATAGTGGTCCAGACTTGGCCTTGGCACTTAATTTTATGCTCGAAAAATTAGGAAAAAACCCCTTTAGTGAAGAGATTATCCATGGATGGGTTGGTAATGGTGCACAAATACTCGTAAAACGTGCACTACTTGGCAAAACAGAGATAAACGAAACTTTAGATGAGGGATTATTCACAAAAGCACTTAAGATATTTTTAGACTCTTATGAAAAAAATGTATGTGTGAAAACTCTTCTGTATCCCTATGTTAAAGATACATTAGAGGCATTGCAAAAAAAAGAGTATATCTTGAGTATAGTAACAAATAAGCCCTATAGTTTTATAGAACCAATTTTAGAGGGACTCCAAATCAAAAGTTATTTTGATTACTATATAGGTGGTGATTCCCTTAAAGAAAAAAAGCCTAGCCCTTTACCACTCTTGCATATATGTGAAAAGTTTAAGATAGATACTACAAAAGCACTTATGGTAGGTGATTCAAAAAATGATATTTTAGCAGCTCATGCAGCCAAGATTGATTCTGTAGGAGTGAGTTATGGGTATAACTATGGAGAAGATATCGCCAGCTATCAACCAAATGTTGTTCTTCATGATATTAGCGAAATCTTAGAGGTTCTATAGTAGATGCATAGCGATAAAAAGGCAAAAATTGCTATTGTTGGTGGGGGAGTTGCAGGCTCCTCTGTAGCACTCTATCTTGGTGAGTTAGGTCTAGATGTTACCCTTTTTGAAAAGTCAAAAAGTCTTGTCAATGGTCCCCCAATATGCCATCTTCATGCAGGTGGAAACCTTTATCGTGAGATCTCTGATGAGCAGTGTGTTACACTACTCAAAGAATCTATAGAGTTGATTCGAATGTATCCTCAAGCGATAGATTATAGACCAACTGTAATTGCAGTTCCCTTGAAAGATAGTGGTAGGCCAGAGGATCTTTTTGTACGTTTGAGTATACTCAAACAGAAATACCAAGAGATGATACAAGAGGATTTAAATAATAAAGTTCTTGGTGAGGCAGAGGAGTATTTTAAACTTTTTTACAAGGATGAGATTGAGGCTTTAAAAAAGTATGAGATTGTACAAAATCCTCAAACTTTAGAGGAGTGGATGATCCCATTTGCAAAAAATATAGACTTAGAAAAGATCCAATACCCAGTAGTTATGGTACAAGAGTATGGAATCAATATATTCCGTTTAGCTGCGACATTGACTCTTTCACTTCAAGATATAAAAAATACTAAAGTTCTGACAAATAGTTTTGTTCAAAAGATAGAAAAAAAAGATGAGAGTTTTTTAGTTTGTTATGAAAATGATGGTGTAGCAAAAGAGGGGCTGTTTGACTACCTTGTAAATGCTGCAGGTTTTCGTAGTGGTGAGATTGATGATATGCTTGGATTTGAGAGAGAAAGGCTTGTTGAGTTTAAGGCTGCTTATGTTACAAAGTGTAAGAGCTTTGAAAATAGTTGGCCAGAGATTATTTTTCATGGTCAGAGAGGTACACCTCAAGGGATGGCACAGTTTACCCCTTACCCAAATGGTTATTTTCAACTCCATGGTATGACAAACGATATCACTCTATTTGATGAGGGCTTGGTTCGCAGTACTCACAGAAGTTCTCAACCAAAACTCTCTGAAAAGTTTTTACAAAAGATAGAAAAAGGGTGGAGTAGCATAGATGTAAATAAACGAACCTCTGCAGCCATAGAGCATATGGCTCAGTATATCCCTATATTTGCAAATGCTCAGGCTATGAGTAAGCCACTTTTTGGTGCACAGCAGATTCCAGGAGAAGATGCTTCACTTAGAGCAGCAGATATCTCTTTTGAGGGTGAACACTATGCTCGATGTGAGATAGTAAAAGCTTCTTCAGTACTTAATATGGCCGATGCTATTACAAAAAAACTGATAAAACTTGATTATTTAGATAAAACAAGTTATAAACAAAGGGTCTTTACGAGTGTTCATCAGCTTCAAGAAGAGAGCATACAAAAATTAGCAGAAGATTTTGCAGAGTGTAGAGAGTATCCTACATCACTTGCACATAGAAGTTTTTCAACAAATAGGGGAGAAGAGTTATGATAAAAGCAAAAGAGATTATAGAGGCATATCAATTTAGACATGCCTGTAAAGTATTTGATAAAGAGAAAAAAATTACACAAGAGGATTTTACTACTATCTTGGAAACAGCAAGATTAACTCCTAGCTCTTTTGGTTTTGAGCCATGGAAATTTTTGATAGTACAAGAGCCTGTTATGAGACAAAAACTTTTAGAGACTACATGGGGTGCACAAAATACTCTACCAACTGCAAGTCACTTTCTTATAGTTTTGGCAAGAAGACAAAAGAGTATGCACTATAGTAGTGAGTATATCACCCATATGATGTATGATATCCACCATATTCCAAAGGAGATGGCAGAGGCAAGACGAGCTTTCTATAAACAGTTTCAAGAGGAGGATTTTAATCTTTTAGAGACACAAAGAGCTACATTTGACTGGGCATCAAAACAGACCTATATAGCACTTGGCAATATGATGAGCAGTGCAGCGATGCTTGGCATAGATAGTTGTCCTATTGAAGGGTTTAAAGTCAAAGAAACAGAAGCAATTTTAGAAAAAGAGTTTGGAGTAGATATGGAGGAGTTTGGTATCTCTTATATGCTCGCGTTTGGCTACAGAGTGGAGCCACAAAAAGAGAAAACTCGTCAAAGTTTAGAGGAGATCACTGAGTGGTTTTAAATACTTAGTAGATCTCTTTTACACGTCCCACTTCACCACTCATAAGACGGACTTTAATACCATGAGGGTGGCTAGGTGATTTAGTTAAGATATCTCTTACTATCCCGTCTGTAAGGTAGCCTGTATCTTGATCTTGTTTGAGTACGATTGCTACACTCATTCCATGTTTAATATTAGCTCTTTTCGTGCCATCCATACTGATTCCTCTATGTTATACTTTATGATATTTTTTGTCACTCTTATAATGTTCTTGAATACTTATAAAGACATGTATATTATCCAAAAATAACTTTACCAAAGATGGGTCAAAGTGAGTTCCACTTTCCTTTTTGATAAAATCAAGAATACTCTCTAGTGGCCATGCCTTTTTATAAACTCTATCGTGTCCTAAGGCATCAAAGACATCTACAATGGCAGTAATTCGCCCATATATATGGATATCTTCACCTTTTAGACCTCGGGGGTAACCTGTTCCATCCCATTTTTCATGATGTTCATAAGCTATTGTTGCTGCTGTTTGTAAAAGTTTTTGTTTAGAGCCACTTAACATCTCATAGCCTAAGAGGGCATGCTCTTTCATAACTTCAAATTCTGTAGCAGTAAGTTTTCCTGGTTTGTTTAAAATAGCATCTTCTATGCCCACTTTTCCTATATCATGCATAGGGGAAGCCATCTTAAGTTCCTCTGCCTCTTGTTCACTTAATCCTGCCATCAATGCTAATGTCTTAGCATATTCACCAACACGAAGAACATGATCTCCAGTCTCTTTGGAACGTGTCTCACCAATAGCTCCCATTGTAGCAATGACTTCTCTTTGTGTGACAATGATCTCATTAGTGAGTCTAGAGTTTTTTTCTATCTCAGCTTCAACTAGATGCATCATATGTTTATTGTATTTTTCAAGTGAACTGTTTTTCTTATCAAGCTCTAGTAGCAGTAACTCTTTATCATTTCTATCTTGAATCGATTTTTGTTGCATCTGTACAAATTGGCTTACATTTTCAAAAAGAACAATGATACTTTCAATCTCATCATAGCGACTTTTTCTTCCAGCCTGAATACTAATAGTAACAAAAGCTTTTTTTCTATGTACAAGAGGTATCTCTATACCCTCTCTTGAGCCTTGTGCTATCTCTTGAAGTTCATCTTCTAGGCCTACAAGCTCAGGTATAAGTTTTATGATGTTACGGTACATCTGTGAAGCTTCTTGGATATCTACATAGTCTATAACCTTATCGGAAAACTCTATACAGTTTAATGTTTTGTCTAGGACTATATACTCGTAATAATGTTTTTCATAAATTGCATTGAAAATTTCTTGAATATGCATCAACAGACCTTTTTGTATATTTTATAGAAGTAGAGCTTGACTTAGTGTTATAAAAATAGCTTCAACATTTTTACTACTTTTTGCAGATGTATCAAAAACTTTTAAAACTTCCGGAAGTGATGCATCTAAATCTAGTACTTTTTTTTCTATTTCTATCTCTATCTCATTAGGGAGTAAGTCTGATTTATTTAAGGCTATAACTATAGGTACTTTTTTGAGTAGTCTTTTGACTAACTCAAGGTGTAAGGGGATATTTTCTATGCTTTTTTCGCGTGTAATATCTCCCACTAAAATCACTCCATGTGCACCTATAACATAGGCGGGATTTGTAGCTTTTACATCTGTATGACCTTCAATGTCCCATACCATTAACTGTAGTTCAATTTCATCTGATATTTGTAAAGTTTTTTTAGATATTTTGACACCAATAGTAGTTAAGTATTCATCACTAAATTGATTGTCAACATAACGACGAATTAAACTAGTTTTACCTGTCGCAAAATCACCAATTAAAACTACTTTTTTCGTTATCATTTTTATCCATTTTTTTGGGAGCCTAAAGAGCTCATACTCTTTAATAATATACTATATTATACTATTATAAGTTAAATTTTGTTGAGTTACTCTATTCTTTGCTAGATTTTGTAGGGGTATTTCGCTATTTGTAGATTATTGGCATATTTATGAGATATAAATATTTGTTTAGGATCAAAAAGTATAAGCGTAGATATATTACTTATACTTTTTATTAAGATATTACATCCCCAAGTAAGGGTGTAAAACTTTAGGAATATCTATGCTTCCATCTTCATTTTGAAAGTTCTCCATAATAGCTACAAGTGTACGACCAACAGCTAATGAACTACCATTAAGTGTGTGAACAAACTCATTTTTCTTGCCATTTTTAAAACGAATTTTTGCTCGTCTTGCTTGAAAGTCTCTTGTGTTTGAGATAGAAGAGATTTCGCGGTAAGTATTTTGTCCAGGGAGCCATACTTCTATGTCTGTTGTATGAGCTGCTCCAAAACCTAAGTCACCCGTACAAAGATTGACTAAACGGTGAGGAAGCTCTAAGGCAGTAAGTATCCCAGAAGCACATTCTACCATCTCATCAAAAATTTGCTCACTTGTTTCAGGATTGGCAATAGTTACAAGTTCTACTTTGTGAAATTGGTGTTGGCGAATCATTCCACGAGTGTCACGGCCTGCTGCACCTGCTTCTTTTCTAAAACATGAAGTGTAAGCTGTCATCTTCTTAGGAAGTTCATCAGCTTTGAGTATCTCATCTTGGAAGAGGTTTGTAACAGGCACTTCCGCAGTAGGGATAAGAAATAACTCCTGTCCATCTATCTTATAAAGGTCATCTTCAAATTTAGGAAGTTGTCCTGTGCCTTCAAGTGCTTGACGATTTACAAGTGCTGGAACACTTACTTCCTCAAACCCTCTCTCACGGTTAAAATCAAGCATAAAGTTAATAAGTGCACGCTCAAGTCTAGCACCCATCCCAAAACTTACTGAAAAACGCGATGTTGCTAGTTTTACACCACGTTCAAAGTCTATCCAACCATTTTTTTCTGCTAGTTCCCAATGCTCTTTTGGAGTAAAGTTAAATGTTGGAGGTGTGAGTACTTTTTTTATCTCTATATTGTCATTCTCATCTGCACCATCTGGCACAGAATCGTCAGGCATATTTGGGATAGCCATTGCAAGAGTTTCAAGTGCTTCTTGAGCCTCTCTTTGAATCTCAATTGCTTCAGTAACTTTTACTTTGTTAGCATCAACTCTTGCTTTAAGTTCACTGATATCTTTCCCCTCGCGTTTATACACACCAAACTCTTTACTCATCGCATTTTGTGCAGCTTGGAGTGCTTCAAAGTTTGCTTTAGCCGTTTTGAGCTCTTCGTTTTTTGTTTTAAGTGTTTCTAAAAGTGCAGCATCTACACCTTTACGCATAAGTTTTGTGCGAACTGTGTCAAAATCTTTTTGTAATAATTTTAAATCTATCATTTTATGTAATCCTTGTTTATACTAATATATCTTTTGCTATTTGAAATTGGTTGGCTGTCATCAGATGTATTTTTGGATGAAGTACTTTAATCTCTTCAAAAAGGTTTTTACTAAGATCAAACCCCACTTTGTACTCCTCTGCTACACTATGTTTGTTTGCAATACGAAGTTTTTCTATCCAATCTTCTGGTACATGAATTCCTGGAACATGAGCCGATAAAAACTGTGCTGTGCGAAGTTTTGTAATAGGAAAGATCCCTAATATAAGTTCAGCTTTTTTATTTTCAGGACAACACTCAGCATTGGCCGCATCTCTTAAGTCTAAAAGAAGTTGTGCATTTTTTAAATCATAGACAGGTTGGGTAATAATCCCTAATGCTCCATGTTTTATCTTTTTTTGTATCTTTTTTTGGAGTGTTTTTGAATTCTTTGCAAAAGAGTTCACAACCGCAAAAGGGTAGATAGGTTGAGGTGCTATTGCTAAAGGTTTCCCAGCATAGTTCATCCCAGAATTAAAAGCTGAAATGATGTCAAGTAGAAGTGTACTATCTGCTTCAAAAACACCTTTTGCATGAGGCTGATCACTAATGGTTGCAGGGTCACCCGTAAGTGCTAAAATGGCTCTTACATCAACCTCATTAGCACCTAATAAATCAGATTGTAGTGCTATCTTATTTCGATCGCGCATACTCATCGTTGCTATCACTGGTTTGTGAAATCTATCTTGAAGCATCTTGGCTGCAAAAAGAGCATTGTATTTGAGTTTTGCTAAAGGGTTGTCCGTAGTTGAAAAACCATCTACAAGTTCAGCTAAGCCAAGCTCAGCAATTTTCTCAATAGTTGGCATAAACTGTGCAGAGTGTCCCGGGGTAGTCTCAAGGGTGATATAAGTGTCATTTTTTAACTTATCTATCAAAGTATCAAACAAAAAAAATCCTATTTAGCTATAATTGCGCAATTATATACTAAAGAGAGAAAATTTATGCTAAAACTTGCAGTATTTGACTTTGATTCTACACTTATGGATGGTGAAACAATCGACTTCTTTGCAGAGGAACTTGGAATTGGTGAAGAGGTAGCTCGCATAACCGAAGAGGCGATGAGTGGTAGACTTGATTTTTTTGAGTCTCTACAACAACGTGTTGGACTTTTAAAAGGTCTTGATTTTTCGGTAGTTGAGAAGATTTCACAAAACTTACCTTATATGAAAGGTGCAGTTGAGACCATAGCTGAGCTTAAAAGTAGAGGCATAAAAGTTGTGTGTTTTTCAGGTGGTTTTAGAACAGCAACCGGCTATGCTAAAAACATCTTAGGTTACGATGCAGACTTTTCAAATGTACTCCATGAAAAAGATGGAAAGCTCACGGGTTTAGTGGGTGGCGAGATGATGTTTTCTCACTCAAAAGGTGATATGCTTGTACGTTTACAAAATATACTTGGAGTAAGCAAAGAGGAAACTTTAGTATGTGGAGATGGGGCAAATGACCTCTCTATGTTTGTGTATGCTGGAACGCGAGTGGCATTTTGTGCTAGAGAAGTTTTAGAAGCTGAGGCAAATATAATAATTAAAGAAAAAGATTTAAAGAAAATATTGGAGAAAATATAATGTTAGAAAGTACAGTGTGGAGACAATACCACGATGAAAATAATTTTAGAGAAAAGCTTGCAGAGTTTTGTCGTTTAGATAGTATCGATTTAATAGAAGACGATAAAGAACTTTATGGTGTTTTAAAAGCAAAACTTACAAAAAAAGAGCTGAAACTATTTGCAATGGATACAGCAGGTAAAGATGATGCCGCATTAAAAGAGGAGTTTGCCTATACTGATGAAGAGCTGGAAAAAGCAAAGTTTAAACTCTATAAAAAGCTTAAACAAGACAAAACGCGACTAGAATTTCGTGCAGGTTCATCTTTAGAAGACTAATAGACTCAGAAACTTAAAGTTATTAAGTCAATTTATATTATTAAACTAGTATTTATCTATTTCGTTGTAGCATATCACAGTGTTATCACATAAGAAAAGGAAATTAAATGAAAAAAACAACTTCATTACTATTAGCTGCTATGGTAGCTGGATCAGTTTTCACAACAAGTGCAATGGCTGATGCTAAAAAAGGTCAAAAATTCTATCTTAAGAAATTAAAAGTTTGTAAAAAAGATGGTCTTAAAAACGGTGCGGTTTTCGCAACGAAACACGATCGTAAAACTTGGGCTTCATTAAAAGAATCTGGTAAGCTTCAAGATGAGTGGAAATCAATTTGTCCACATGGTGTTAAGAAAATTAAGAAAATGAAAGAAAAAGATATTACTAACCTTTATGATTTCGTTTGGAAATATGCATCAGATGGTGAAGTTCCATCTTGTGGTTAATCCATTAAGTTGATATCTGGGATCTCCCCAGATATTGTCTCTTCTTTTTACCCTTACTTCAAAATAATTTTAAAACTTACTCTTCTCGATTTTACTTTATCTTCTTTATTATCAAAATAGATGCTTTTAGCATAACTGTAGCCACTCTCTTTTAACAATGGAATAAGTACTTTTTGTACTTGAGGTTTTTGATTTGTAAAGATATATGCAAGTGTAGCATAAGCTCTTTGTGTTGAGAGTTTTGCATTGTGAAGATAACTATCGCTAAAGTTTGTCCCCTTCCATTCACTAGATGTATGACCATTGATCTCAAGGTTTGCAATTTGTGCTTTGTGTTGTACTATAAAGTGACTTAGTTTATCACCAAAACTTTGTAAAAACTTTTTTTGTGCTTGAGAGAGTTGATACTTACCCACTTGGAAATAAAGGGACTTCTCAATAAGTTCTATACTTAGATCCTCTTTGATAAGAATTTTCTTTTCTTTTATCTCTTGTGCAAATAGCTCTTTGAGTTGGGCTAAGATCTTTGGAGTATCTTGCGGAATTTGTGCCATAGTACCATCACGATTCAATTTCACTAGCCACATATTAGATTCTTGAGAATCTTTATTTGTATAGATTCCAACCGCACCAACTTGAGAATTATGTAAAATAGTTAGTGCATTAAAAAGATCATAATTTTCATCTCCATAATGTTCTTGGTTCATCATCTCGAGATTGGAGTCTAAAACCATCACGAGTGCATCTGTATTGTAAGTATCTTTGACATAGCCAACACCCATAAATGAACCATCCGAAAACTCTTTTATATCGTTGAGAAGACTTGGATATGTTGTGTGAATGTTTTTATCTAAAAGAATATTTTTATAAAGATCAAATTTGATTAGTCTTATTTGCTCTTTTTGCATAGCATCGTATTGAGACAATGAGACTACAAAGTTATTATCACGAAGTTTTATAATTTTATGGGGAACAGTAAGTGTTTTGTTCTTATAGTGTTTGAGCCAAATCTTATTGCCATTTTCAGTTATGCGCATCAATGTAACATCTTTGTTTTTGTCATAAGATGTGGTACTTATAACCACTATGGAACCATCATAGGCCTCTACAGCATCTATCCCTCTGTCATCATAAGGTGTACCATATTTTTTACTCCAAAGTTTTGTTCCATTTTTAGAAAATCTTGTTATGTAGATATCATTAAGTCCTAAACCTGTTTCAAACATTGCATCATTGGTAGAACGGGATGTAATAGAAGAACCAATAGCAAGAACGCCACCATCACTCATAAGAATTAAGTTGTTCATTCTATCGTAGTTTTTTGTTCCAAATTGTACATTAAAAATGATATTACCATTGCTATCAAGTTTGAGGATAAGAAGTGATCCATCAAGTGTATAGCCACCAACAACATAGCCATTTTGTGGTGTTTTCACAAGTGCAACTGCCTCATTAAATTGAGAGAGGTTTGTTGTTTTTGAAAGGATTACTTTCGCTTTATTGGAAACTTTTAAAAGATGAATTTGTGACCCATGTCCTCGAGAGACACTTGCCAAATAGTCAAATGCATTTGTAAATGTTTGGTTTTGATTTTGATTTGATGTGAAATTTTTGGTATAGCCAATGGCACTAATGGTTCTGTCATAATCCTCTGTAACATCAAGCAAAGCAGCATTAAAAGGTTTATCGATTACAACTGAAAAATCAGATGATTTTGCATAAAGAGAATGGAGTAAAATAAGAGTGATAAGTAAAAATTGTTTCATAAGGAACTTATAGCAAAAAATATTCCTAAGTTGAAGAAAAAGTGTTTTGAGAGTAAAATCTCAAAACACTAAGTGTAAAGTGGGTTTGAAAAGCCTATTTTAGGTTTTCAAATGGTGCTGTTACAACTTGCTTACGAGTTACAGTATATGGAACTAGAGCAGCTGCACGAGCACGTTTGATTACGATAGAGATCATATCTTGGTGACGTTTACAGTTACCTGTTAAACGACGTGGCATGATTTTGTATCTTTCAGATAATGAGAAACGAAGTGCTCCTGCATCTTTATAATCCATGAAGTCAACTTTTGCTTCACAGTATTTACAATATCTTTTTTTATATTTTCTTTTTTCTGACATGTTATTACCTTATTATTATTTATTTTCTAAAACGGAATTTCATCTTCGTCTATATCGTATGATGGTACATCTGCAGGGTTCGGCATCTGACGGCTTTGTTCAGCAGCTTTGTTGTAACTTGGTTGTGGAGCTTGCTGTTGCGCAGCTTGTCCATAACTTTGTTGTTGCTTCTGAGGAGCTTGGTAAGATTGTGCTTGACCTTGTGCTGGTGCATTATATCCACCACCCATACTTTGGTTATTGTCCATTGGAGCATTTGAAGGGGCATTGTATCCACCTTGGTTGTCCCCTTTAGAGTCTAACATCTGCATAGTTTCTACGATAACAGAGTGTTTTGATCTTTTTTGTCCGTTTTGGTCAACCCATTGTTCAAAATTTAATCTTCCCTCAACTAGAATTTTACTTCCTTTTCTGAGGTATTGGTTAGCAACTTCAGCACTTCTACCGAAAAAAGTGATGTCTACAAAACATACTTCCTCTTTTTTCTCACCATTGCTAGTGAATTTACGGCTAGTAGCAATTGCAGTTTTTGCAATTCCCATACCCGCTTGAGAGTATCTAAGTTCGATGTCACGTGTTAAGTTTCCAACTAAAATTATTTTATTGAACATAAGTTTTCCTTCAATTTTAAGCTTATATTTGAGCTTTAATTACTCAGCTGCTGCTTCTGTTGCTACTGGAGCTTCTTCTGCTTTTGGAGCTTCTTCAACTACTGGAGCTTCCTCTGTTGGTGCTGGAGTTTCTTCTGCTTTTGGAGCTTCAGTAACTTTGTTAGCTTTTTCAACTAGAGCATTCCATGCTGTAATTTCACGGTTTGTATCGTATTTAATAGTTACAAAACGAAGTAAATCTTCGTTGATACGGAAACGTCTTTCAATTTCAGCAATTGCAGCTGGAGCAATTGTATAATAAACAACATGGTAATAACCACGCTCATTTTTTTCGATTGGGTATGCTAATTTTCTCATTCCCATTGCATTTCTTGCTGCGATTTCACCACCGTTAGAAGTAATAACTTCTTCGATTGCTGTGATGTTAGCTTGAATTTCTTCTGCTGTAAATGTAGGTTTTACGATTACTAGGTTTTCGTATTTTCTCATATAGTATGATCTCCTCTTGGTATTTGCCTTACGGCTTATGTTTCCCTTTCGGATCTAAATATAGTGTCGACATTCGACATTACAAAGAGAAAGGAACTCGCGATTATACATAAATGATACTTAAACTTTACAAAAATAATAGATAAGGTTAATTGTATGTCAAATTGCAATGCAATACCTAAAATTTATTTTTCTTTAGATATAGTTACAAAAATTTGAAATATATGAGTGGAAGAATGGCAAAAAGAAAAAAAGCGAAAAGTAAAAATAATACAAAAATTTTAACATATATAGCATGGGCATTAGCAATTATTGCTCTCGTATTAAGTGCATTAGTCGCTGGATATTATTTTGGCTTTGAAGATGGGAAGGTACAAAACTCTAAACAAGTAAATATAGAAAAGCAAAAAAGACTTGCTTTGTTTAAAAAATTGGAACAAAAAGCAAAAAAACAAGAAACTGTTACTAAAAGATTGCAAGCTGTTTTAAAACAAGAGATAAAAAAAGATTACATTTCTGCTTCTCATGAATTTGACAGTGCAACTGTAGTACAGCCGATTCAACCATTAAAAAGAGCGATTAAGCATAGCTCAAACAAACCAAAACTAGCCATTATCATAGACGATGTGACCACTGCACGACAAATTAAAGCTATAAAAAGTGTAGGTATTGTTTTGACGATGTCTTTTTTACCCCCAAGTAGTGCTAGACCAAATTCTGCGAAATTAGCAGCAAAAGAGCCATTTTACATGGTGCACCTCCCAATGGAGGCACAAAGTTTTTCAGCAGAAGAACCGCACACTTTACGTATAACAGATTCTCAGCAAAAAATTTCACAGAGAATCCAACAGATCAAAAAATGGTTTCCTAAAGTTCATTATATAAATAATCATACAGGAAGTAAGTTTACATCAAATGAGATAGCGATGAATAGACTTGTATTTGCACTCAACAAAAACCATATTAATTTTATAGACAGTAGAACAACGGCAAAAACAAAAGCACCAAAGGTGATGAAAAACTTTGGACTTCGTTATGTTGCTAGAGATGTATTTTTAGATCATCATATGGATAAGGCCTATGTTTTAAAGCAGATAAAACAAGCGATAAAACAGGCTAAACTTCATGGTACAGCCATTGCCATTGGGCATCCACATCCAAATACACTCGAAGCACTAAGAGAATCAAAAAAACTCTTAAAAGATATAGATTTGGTTTATGTAAATAGACTTTACTAAAGCGATTTTAGAAGAGTATCATATGATTTATACAGTAGATAGAGATATAAAAGCATTAGAATCAATGAAACATTATCCCAAAGAATTATACTATAAGGGAAACATTGAACTGCTTGAAAGAAAGAAGATCTCCATTGTGGGAAGCCGTAAACCAAATCAATATGCAAGACAGCTTACACATGAACTAGCAGCTAAGCTAGCACAGGCAAATGTATGTGTTGTGAGTGGTGGAGCTATTGGGACAGATATCATTGCACATAAGGCAGCTGGTGCAAACAATACCATCATGGTAGCTGGCACGGGTCTCGATAAATGTTACCCAGCAATCAATAAAAATGTCATACATCAGATAGAAAAAGATGGTTTGGTTCTTAGTCAGTTCCAAGCTGGTACACCATCGCAAAGGTATAATTTTCCTCTTCGTAATGAACTTATAGTAGCTTTGGGAGAAGTTCTTGTTGTGATGTATGCAGATGAGAATTCAGGGACAATGAGAAGTGTCGAATATGCCAAAAAAATGGGTAAAGAGATCTATGTACTAGCTCATAGGATAGGGGAGAGTCGTGCTACAAACAAACTTTTAGAAGATGGAATAGCTAAGGCTATCTATGATATAGATAGTTTTGTAAAGAGGTTTGGAGTGTACCAAAGTAAAGAGGGGGATGCATTTATCAACTTTTGTAAAACAAATCCAAGTTATGAAGAGCTTTTACAAAAGTTTCCAGCAAGGGTCTTTGAGGCTGAACTCAATGGTGAGATTGAAATTATCAATGCAAAAGTATCTTTAGTAGTATAAAATTTATCTTTATCGCGTTTTAGAGGATAAGCATCGCATCGCCATAAGAGTAAAATCGATACTTCTCTTTGATAGCTTCAGCATATAATTCTTGAGTTTTTTCTAGTCCCACAAAAGATGCAACCAACATTAATAGGGTTGATTTTGGAAGATGAAAGTTAGTAAGGAGATGGTTCACTCTGCTTGGTTTATTGTTTGGATGCAAAAAAAGATTTGCTTCACCTGCCGGAATTTTGCCATGCTTTTCATAAAACTCTATGGTACGTGTTGAAGTTGTCCCTACACTTAAGATAGGTATCTCTGAGTCTAAAAGCTCTTGAGCCTCTGGCGATATACTATAGTATTCCGAGTGCATTGGATGTTCTGTAATAATCTCAGCTTCTACAGGCTTAAATGTTCCACTACCAACATGGAGTGTTACAAAGGCATGAGGGTGGTTTTGGCATACTCTTTTATGTTGCTCCTCTGTAAAGTGGAGTGAGGCTGTAGGTGCAGCAACAGCTCCCTCTTCACGGGCAAAGACACTTTGGTACTCATTTGCATCCTCTGCATTATCTTCTCTGTTTATATAAGGGGGAAGGGGTATATGTCCAATCTTGTCGATGATAGGTAAAAGGTCTTCAAAACGTAGGAGTTTCCCTGATTGGGAAAAAGTGACAATTCTGCTACCATCATCATTGAGCTTTTGTGTTGTAGCTATAAGAGATTCATCAAAAAGTACTTCTGTGTCAACTTTGACTTTTCCTCGCATATAGACATTGATCTCGTGAGCATTAAGGGCTCTATTTATAAGAAGCTCAATCTTACCACCACTTCTTTTTTTCCCAAACAGACGAGCTTTTATAACCTTGGTATCGTTAAAGATTAAAGCTGCATCTTGGGGGATAAACTTTTCTAAATCGTAAAAGTGACTATGGGTTATAGTATCATCTGCACGATTATAAACTAAAAGTTTTGCATGGTCTCTAGGGTGTGCAGGATGGGTGGCTATGAGCTCTTGTGGAAGAGTAAAGTCATAGCTAGAGGTAAGTAGCTCTTTATTGCTCACTTATCTTCTCTGTAGTTTTTTCTTCCTCTTCTTCTTCATCCTCATCTTCAAGTGGTGGTGCAGGATTTACCATTTTTACTATAAGTATAGAGATACCATAGAGGATAATAAGTGGACCAGCCATAAGAAGTTGTGTAAGAACATCTGGAGGGGTAAGTAGGGCGGCAACGATGAAGATAATAACAATAGCATACTTAAAAAATGCAGTCATCTGTCTGTCATCCACAAGTCCAAGAAGTGCTAAAAAGTAAGCAAAAACTGGAAGCTCAAAGGCTAAACCAAAACCAAACATAATCTTAGTAAAAAAGCCTACATAATCTTCAATGTTGATAAGTGGAGTAAATTTAAAACTACCAAAGGTGATAAGAAAATCAAAACCAAAGGGGGTAACCACATAGTAAGCAAACATAACACCCACGACAAACATAACTGTTCCACCTACGATGAAGGGGATAAGCATCTTTTTTTCATTTGCATAAAGTCCTGGAGCGATAAAGAGCCAGATTTGAGAAAGTATAATAGGTAAAGAACCAACGATAGCAGCGAAAAATGCAACCTTAAGTGCTACAAAAAATGCACCACCAACTTGGCTTGTTGTGATCATACCATCTGCTGCATGGACAGATTTTTTACCCACTTCTATAAGGGCAGTATTGAGTGGATCAACCATCCAGTTTAAAAGTGGTTCGTGGAAGAAAAACATCACAAAAAACATAACAATAAGGCTACCAACAGAGATAGCAAGTCTTTTTCTAAGTTCTATAAGGTGGGGACGAAGTTCATCAAACATCAGTAGTATCTTCTTTTTTCGGTTTCTTTTTAAATGTTACTGTTTGGGGCTCTTTAGGAGCTTTGGCAGTAGGCTCGTCATCATCATTGAGTAGATCATCACCTAAGTTTGCCATTGTGGAATTTATGGTTCCTTTGACATCAGTTACTTTCTCAAGTGTATCGGTAGCATCAAGAAGTTGTTTCTTATAAGCGAGTGCCTCTTGTTTAATCTCAGTAACATTCATCTCCTCTTCAAGAGAGTTTTTTACTGTTCCAATTGTATTTTTCACATTTCTAAAAAATTTAGCAATCTCAACCATAGTGCTAGGAAGTTTATCTGGCCCTAAAAATAAGATAGCTATAACGGCAATAATAAGAATCTCGGTAAAACCCATACCAAACATAGCGAACCTTTAAAAAATTATAATTTTAGAATTGGATTTTATCTAAAATAACTTCAAGAAGAGATAAAAAGAGTAATCTCATCAGCTAAAAGATACTCATCGTTATAAAATATATCTTTTTTGAGGGATATTTTTTTCTCTTGGAGTAAAATATCTGCTCTTTGAAGCTCCTCTTTTGTCAAAATTTTTGTATCAACCCCAACACAGGAGCGAAAACCTAAAAAGATCTTCTCAATTCTTAAATCCTCCTCTTGAAGTTGCTCCTCTCTTATCTGTAGAGGGTTTTGTATGTATGCTTCTATATCTGGAGTGGGGTAGTAGCGTTTAGTGTGTAGTTTTCCAACTGCTCCTGCTCCTGCTCCTATATAATCTTTGTACTTCCAGTAACCGAGGTTGTGTTGGGACTGATAGGAGCCAAAATTACTAATCTCATACTGCTCAAAGCTTTGTTTTTTGATCTTCTCAAAGATCCAAGTGGTTAAAGAGAGTTGCTCTGAAGACATTTGAGGTTTTGATTCAAAGGCTGTTCCCTCCTCAATGGTTAAGGCATAAGCACTGATATGGTTGATGGGGAGAGAGAATGCTGTTTGAATATCGTACTCTAAAAGTTCTTTTGTATCTCCATAGGTTGCATAGATAAGATCAAGAGAGAGATTTTTATAGCCGATTTTATGTGCATCTTTTATGGCTTGTATCGCTTGATCTGGAGTATGTGCACGATTGAGAACTTTGAGCTTTTGCTCATTAAAACTTTGTACTCCAAAACTGATGCGATTGACTCCAAGTTTTTTCATCCCCTCAAGCCATTTTATGGAAGCTGAATTAGGGTTTGCTTCGGAGGTGATCTCTATATCCTCTTTAAAATAGGGTTTGAGAAGTTCAAAGATGGGGGTATAAAGCTCTGGTGAAACAGTTGATGGCGTTCCTCCACCTATAAATAGAGTCTCTATAGAATATTCTTGTGCCTTAAATCTTTGTAGTTCATGTTTAAGTTGTACTAAAAGAGCTTGCATATATTCCTTTTTGAGATGAAACTTATCTACATAAGAGTTAAATGCACAATAGGAGCACTTAGAATCACAAAAAGGTATATGGATATAAAGTAACATTTAGTTTATTTGAGAGATGCTAGTGAGTGCAAGACCAAAAAATGTAAGCATAATCAAGGAGATAAAAACACCATAAATCCAGATAACCCATTGATGATAACCCCCTATCTCTTTCATCGTCTCTATACGTTTTTCCTCATCATCTATAATGTTTTCAATGGTCCCTTTTTGAACTTTATAAACCTTATAAACAAAGTAGGTACTGTAGCCTCCAGCAAGGATGGCAATAATGAAACCAAAGGGAAAAATCATCCCTACCGTCACAGAAATAAGAAAAAGGATAAGTGCAGGGGTATAGGCTTTTCTATACAGAAGATATAAAAATCCTCCGAAAAATCCCCACCAATTCCAGTGCCATTTCATTGTATCGACACCATTAACATTAAATTTTGAAAAAGCATTTTGATACCAAAGTACTCTATCTGGTTTCCCTACAAAGGCTTCAAGCATTTTGTATTCGTAGTCATTGTTTTGCATCTATATCTCACCCTTTAAATATCTATAATATCATTTATTATAACGATAAAACTTTTACAATGCAAGCTCTTTTAGTAAAGATTAATTACATCTTATGTATAATCGCGTTAATTTAATACAGGCAAATATATGAGTAAAAAAGATGCATATCGTCCTAATGTGGCGATGATTATAGTTTCTTCCAATTATCCTCAAGAAAAAGAGATATTTATAGCTCAAAGAAATGATCTTCTTGATATCTGGCAGTTTCCTCAAGGTGGCATAGATCAAGGTGAAGAGGTCAAAGAAGCACTTTTTCGTGAACTCGAAGAGGAGATAGGAACTAGGGATGCTGAGATAGTTGGTGAGTATCCAGAGTGGATCAGTTATGATTTTCCAGAGAAGATTGCGAAGAAGATGAAGCCTTATAAAGGGCAAACACAGCGCTATTTTTTACTAAAGCTTGCAAAAGATGCAAAGATAAACTTAGAAACTGAACATCCAGAGTTTAGTGACTATAAATTTGTAAGTGTAAAAGATGTGCTTCATCATACGGCACATTTTAAAAAACCTGTGTATGAAACAGTGATAAATTATTTTAAAAATGAAGGACTACTGTAGATGTTAATAGTTCAAAAATTTGGTGGAACAAGTGTTGGTGATTTAGAGCGGATCCAAAATGTGGCAAACCGTGTAAGTGAGACTGTGAAAAAAGGCAATGATGTAGTCGTTGTTGTCTCTGCGATGAGTGGAGAGACAAATAAGCTTGTAGGCTATGCAGAACATTTCTCAAAAGATCCAGCTCGTGCTGAGATGGATATGCTTCTAAGCTCAGGTGAGCGTGTGACTGCATCACTTCTCTCTATCGCACTTCAAGAGATGGGGCATAAGGCAACTGCAATGAGTGGTCGTAAGGCGGGAATCGTAACAGACAAACACCACACAAAAGCTCGTATTGAAGAGATAGACCCAAGTGCTATGCAAGAAGCTCTAAAAGAGGGCAAGATTGTAGTAGTTGCAGGTTTTCAAGGTGTAAATGCTGAGGGTGATATCACTACTCTTGGTCGTGGTGGATCTGATCTTTCAGCTGTAGCGATTGCAGGAGCTCTTAAGGCTGATTTGTGTGAGATATATACAGATGTAAGTGGAATCTTTACAACTGACCCACGTATAGAGCCAAAAGCGAAAAAACTAGAAAAGATCTCTTATGACGAGATGTTAGAACTTGCATCTCTTGGGGCGAAAGTTTTACAAAACCGTTCAGTAGAGATGGCAAAAAAACTCAATGTAAATTTAGTAACAAGAACAAGCTTCTCTAACGAAGAGGGCACATTAATTACAAAGGAAGAAAATATCATGGAAGCACCATTAGTAAGCGGAATAGCATTAGATAGAAATCAAGCACGTGTATCACTTCAAGGTGTAAAAGATAGACCAGGTATAGCTTCTGATATTTTTAATGCACTTGCAAAAGCTGAAGTGAATGTTGATATGATTATCCAAAATAAAGCGGTTGATGAGACTACAAACATTGACTTTACAGTACCTGTTGGTGATCTCTCTGATGCAAAAGCGATCGTAGATACTTTTGTTCAAGATGGTGAAATAAATGCAGATTCTTACAATGAAGAGATATGTAAAGTTTCTGTAGTTGGTGTTGGTATGAGAAGTCATACTGGTGTTGCTGCAAAAGCATTTTCAACGATGGCTGATAGTAACATTAACATCAATATGATCTCAACTTCAGAGATTAAAATCTCTATGGTGATCGATGAAAAATATGCAGAATTAGCAGTTCGTGGTCTTCACGATGCTTATGAGTTAGATAAATAAGCAGATGCCAGATTTTGATCAGCCAGACTTCGCACAATGGAGTTTAGATGCCATTCGTGAAGAGGGTGGAAGTCTCTCTTGGCTTGAAGAGTTGCGTTTTAATTGGACCACTACGACAGCTCATGCACTAGAGCAAATCCTTAGTGGAAAAACAATTATCCTTATTACCGATGAGAAACGTAAGTGGCTTGAGAACTATATCCTTACAAATATAAATGGTATCTCTATGGAGAGACCACCGATTGCTGTGATAAGTATCGATAGTATCTATCCACATTACAACAATGTAAGTGGAGGGGAGATGATCGATATGGTTGATGATATGATCGCTCAGAGTTATAAAAACGATTACTTCTTTTGGTACATCGGTAAAGGTGAAGATAAACGCAGCGATATCGCAAAACGCCAAGACAATAGTTACTTTTGGATTTTTGATGAAGATTTCAATAATGCATTTACACTCAAATCTTATGATAACCTCTTAGATATTAAACTTTTACAACTTTATAAACTTTTCAATGCATCTTTAAATGCTACAATGTTTGGAGAGGTAGATGCAAGCTCTTAAAAAAGGGCATATCCTCATCTCAAGTGATGTGGAAGCTGAATGTGAAAAGCTTGTAGAAGAGCTCAAGCCTTTTCGTAGTGTTGTGTTTTTTGAGGAAAATTTCAAGATAGAGCATGCAAAAGCAGTTGTAGCAGAAGCTTACATTAGTGAATCACAAACCAAGTATATTATCTTAGGAGCTTTTGAGTTTACTTCAGTAGCGCAAAACTCCCTTTTAAAACTTTTAGAAGAACCTCCAACAAACATAGAGTTTATCATCATATCTCCAACAAAGTCTAATCTTTTAGCAACAGTACGTTCACGTCTTCCTATCTTAAAGGTTGATACACATCATCAAAATACCATGATAGATTTGAATTTTTCACATATAGATTATGCAGAGGTGTTTCGCTTTTTAAAAGAGCACTCACGCATCAAAAAATCAAAGGCAAAAGAGCTTGTTGAAGCGATGTATCATCGAGCAGTTGTGGTCGATAAGTTGATATTGAGCGAAGCTCAATTAGAAAACTTTGATAAAGCATATAGACTTATAGATCTTAACTCTCGTCCTCAAAGTGTCTTAGCTATGTTGATTATGAGTTTTGTGAAGGAGCGATAGTGCAGGTTCAAAAACTCTCTCATGAGATAGATATAAAAAGATATCTTCAAGACTTAGGTGTAGATGGGGGTGGAATTTCTATTCTTGCCTCTAAGTCAAAACATCATATCTTATATATTAAAGATCTTCATGTTGGAGCAGCCAATATCTTAAAACAAGATGCACTCTCTATAGGTGCTGATTTAGCGGTGCCAAGAGGTACTGTGATTGCAGCTGTGCCAAAAGTGGACTGTATCTTAATCGCAACACAAAAAGAGCTTGAACATCTTGCAAAAAAAGAGCTTGCACAACCTTTTGGTTTAAAGGCAATAGCTCAAGAATTTAAAGCAATAGCAAAACAAAAAACAAATTATAAAATGCGAGTGATGGGTATTATCAATGCCAATGATGACAGCTTTTTTAGTGGAAGTAGATTTGTTTCTAATGAAGCGATAGTTAAGATAGAGCAGATGATAGCTGATGGTGCAGAGATTATAGATATCGGTGGCGTTTCATCCCGTCCTGGAGCTGATAAGATTAGTGCTAAAGAGGAACTTTCTAGAGTTGAACCTATCTATAAACTCATTAAAGAGCAAGAGCTTTATAAAAAAGCAATCTTTAGTTGTGATAGTTATGAGCCAAGTGTGATACAAAAGGCACTAGAGTCTGGTTTTACTATGGTGAATGATATCACCGGTTTAGAAAATGATGAGGTGGCTCAGTTGTGTGCAAAGTATAAAGCAAGTGTTGTTATTATGCATATGCAAGGGACTCCACAAACTATGCAGACTAATCCTAGTTATAGAGATGTTATAATCGAAGTATATGAGTATTTAGAGCAGCAAGTACAAAAGGCCAAAGATTTTGGCATTGAAGAGATTTTTATTGATGTTGGTATAGGGTTTGGAAAAACACTTGAAGATAATCTCTTACTCATTAAGCATCTTGAACATTTTAAAAGATTGGGGTGTGAGATACTTGTCGGGGTATCAAGAAAGTCTATGATAGATAAAATCTCTCCATCTACAGTAGAGGAGAGACTCTCGGGAACACTAACTATACATCTAGAAGCTTTGAGAAATGGAGCTTCTGTAGTACGAGTGCATGATGTACCTGAACATATACAGGCAATCAAAGTGCAAGAGGCACTTCGAAGGGTTTAGAGCATTATTCCTCTAATCATATAGAAGAGTATTGCAGCTAGTATTGCAGCAGCAGGTACCGTGATAACCCATGCAGCAATGATTTTCTTAATAGCATCACGTTTTACATATTCTACTTTTTTTGCTTTTTTGATATGTTTTTTTGTCGATTTGATTAGCTTCTCTTCTGCGGCGATAAGTTTATAAAGCTCAACAATTCTTTCATACTCTTCTTGAGATTTATTCTCTTTTCTCTCTAGTGTATAAAGTTCTGATTTATAAGCATTTAGGTTTTCTTTTTCATCTGCAATGATGATTTTATCTTCTTGTATCGTTGATTCACTATCATTTAAGTGAAGATATTCACGTAAAAAACCAACACCAAAAACACCACCAATAGCGATATGTGTCGAACTTACTGGAAGTCCAAGCTGTGAAGCGATAATAACTGTGATAGAAGCAGCCATAGCAATAGAGAAGGCTCGAATCTGATCAAGCTCTGTAATCTCACTCCCAACTGTTTTAATAAGCTTAGGTCCATACAGTGCAAGACCAAGGGCAATTCCTAGGGCACCAACACCCATTACCCAGAGAGGGATACTCGCTTTAGAAGATATACCACCATTGACTACAGCATCATTGATCGCTGCTAATGGACCAATAGCATTTGCCACATCATTCGCACCATGAGCAAAACTAAGAAGTGCTGCTGCAAAGATAAGAGGGATAGTAAAGAGCGTATTGACTGAGTCTTTTGAGTTCTCTAAGAGTGTAGAGCTAGATGCAAGTTTTGTCTTTACAATAAGATAAACACCAATAGCTATAATTGCACCCAAAATAAGTGCTGTTAGTAGTGTAGGTTTTTTTGTCATCTCTATAGACACTAAAGGGAAAAGGTTTAATATATCTACCACTTGAGGCCAGATTTTTTTAAGACCTTTAAGTGTTAGATATGTAACAAATGCCCAAGACATAAGTGCAACAAAAATGGGCACATAAGTCTTGGCTGCTGCTACTTTATCTTCTTTAAAAACAATAGATTTTTTAATGGAGTACAAAAATGCAGCGGCAATAATACCACCTAAAACAGGAGAGATAACCCATGATGCAGCGATCTTTGCCATAGTTGACCAAGAAACAATGCTAAAGCCAGCAGCTGCTATACCTGCACCCATTACACCACCAACAATTGAGTGTGTAGTAGAAACAGGAGCTTTCATCATAGTAGCAAAGTTAAGCCATAGTGCAGCAGCAAGTAGTGCAGCCATCATTGCCCAGATGAAAGGGTCGGCATTGCCACCAAATGCAGAGATATCGATAATCCCTTTTTTGATGGTTTTGACAACCTCTCCACCAGCGATAAGTGCACCAGCCGCTTCAAATACAGCAGCAATGATGATAGCCATCGTCATCGTCATCGCCTTAGAACCTACTGCCGGTCCTACATTGTTAGCAACATCATTTGCACCGATGTTCATTGCCATATAAGCACCAATAAGTGCTGCTACTGCTAAGAACATATTGTTAGAGATACCACCATTGTTTAAAAAACTAAATGTTAGTACACCTATCATGAAAAAAAGAGCAAAACCGAGTCTTGTAAAATCGGTTCCACTCTTTTTTAGTGCTTCTTCTTCAAGCTTTTTGATTGTTTGGATTTCCATTATTTCCCCAAGTAAAAATTCTTATAAGATTATAAGAAAATTTTACTTGATATATGCTTTTATAATCTCTTGGCGTTCTAGCGGTCTGTCTCCATAACGACGTCCGGATGTAGCAACATCGTTTAATTTTGCAATAGTTTGCATTGAAGCTTGATTTGCAACTTTTCCAAAAATGGTGTGATGACCGTTGAGCCAAGGTGTTGGAGCTGTTGTGATGAAAAATTGACTACCATTTGTTCCACGTCCTGCATTTGCCATTGCCAGAACTCCAGGCTTATCAAAAGTTTTGTATTTAAATTCATCTTTAAATGGTTTGTGCCAAATACTTTCACCACCGCGACCACTTTCAGTGGGATCTCCACCTTGAATCATAAAGTTGTGAATGATTCTATGAAAAGCAATTCCATTGTAATAACCATCTTTTACATGTGTTACAAAGTTTTCTACTGCAAGTGGAGCAACATCAGGATAGAGCTCAAGCTCTATGTTTCCTTGTGTAGTTTCTAGAACTACATGGGGTGCATCTTGTGCAAAGAGATTGAAGTTGAGTAATAAGAGTAGTGTTAGTAGTATTTTTTTCATTATTTTCCTTTAGTTTTCATCTAGTTCTAAACAAACAGAGTTGATACAGTATCTTTGTCCTGTTGGTTCGGGTCCATCAGGGAAGAGATGACCCAAGTGTGCATCACAGCTAGCACATCTTACTTCAACACGGATCATTCCGTGTGTCATATCTTTTATCTCTACTACTGCATCTTCAATTGCTTCATAATAGCTTGGCCAACCAGTTCCTGAATCGAATTTTGTTTCTGCTTCAAAAAGTGGTGCATCACAACATATACATTTATAAATACCTTCACCATTATAATCATAATATTTTCCAGAAAATGGTGCTTCAGTTCCATGTTGACGACATACGGCAAATGCTTCAGGGCTTAATTGCTCTTTCCACTCTTGTTCAGTTTTTTCTACTTTCATATTTATCCTTTAATGTATTAATCTCATCACACTCTTCATCATAAAGGATGTAAACACTCTCTTGTGCTAATTTAAATGCAAATTCAAGTTCACTAAGTTTTGTAAAACATAGATCAAACATAATGACATGTTTTGCTTCTAAGCCAACAAGATCACTATATGTTGTTAAGCATAAAGAGTTAAAGTCTTGATCAATTAGATTCTTAGAACTATCTAATAAAAGTGCTTTATCCTTTATAAAAAATTCTAAGTCATCATTTAATTTTTCTTTACTTAAGCTATTGGCGATAACTAAGATATCTTTTGCTTCATTGTCTTGAAGAAGTTTTGATATTAACTGGAGAGCTTTAGCATGAGGGTGGGTTTTTAAAAATGCAACTTCTCTTTCATCTTTTGCAAATGATTTTGTAAAAGTAAAGTCACTATCTTGTGAGTTTGCATCTACTAAAAGAAGAGGTTTGTCATTTTGAATATGGCGAAGATAGTTGATAAAGTCGCTTTCCAGGAGATGCACATCATCACAAAGTATAAAATCTGCAGCATTAAACTTTTTTTTCATAAGAATTTCATCGATAAAAAGAGCTTTTTGTAAGAGCTCTTTTTTTAGCTTAGCAAGGTGAAGGTTGAGTAGTTCAATAGGAGTAAGTACAGATATCGTAGCAAGGTCGACTTCCACAATTGCATGCTCAATAGTCTCTAAAAGTTGTTTTTTAAAGATATCTGCTGCTAGCTTTGTAGGTTTTACAATTATAAGTGTTTTACTCGGATTTTCTAATTTGTAGAGTAATGCTTTTAGAAGAAGAGCTGAACTTTTTCCGCTTGTTCCCTCTCCACTAAGGGTAAAAGTGGTAAGAATGTTTTTGTCTATAAAGTCAATCTGCTCTTTTGTACAAAAATGTAATTGCAGATTATTGTCCAATATTGTGTATTGAATCAGAAGATTTCCGAGGATAGTATCTCGACTTGCAAGTGCTTGCTTTGGTACTTGTTCGAGTTTTTTTACAATCTCTTGAGCTTGTGTGTCATTGAAAATGATTTTATCTTTTGGTAGTAACTCTTTAAATGAATCATTTAAATGCTCATACTCATCAGCATTTAAATTTTCCATCAGTAGAAAATTATGTATAGGTACACCATCATTATGTATAAGTTCATTAAACTTGGTATGGATGATCTCTTGTGTATTTTGGTAGGCTAAAGAATCTTGAGATGCTTCTTGATTTTGAGCTTTCTCTACAGTCGCATTTTTAAGTTCATCATAAGACCACTCTTTTTTTTCAAAGATATATAAGCCACGAGATGGATCAAGTAAGATCAGAGGTATATAATAGACTTGAGCATGATGATAAATAGGAACATTTGCATAGAGATCAAGATCATTGATAACTGAAACAGTTTTGAGTTTTTTTACAAGAATAGAATCAAGTAAAGAGAGTGGCTTCTCTTTTTTTTTAAAGAGGTTTGCGAAAAAAGGTAGGTTCATATTGAAGATAAAACATAGCCAGAAGTCTGACTATGCTTTAATGATCTATTTACCAGCTGCAAC